>Ga0209337_1000966_pt1 | contig 22439 bp, 33 predicted proteins | sample LinPmetageLP53_FD_184044 | JGI IMG/M metagenome (GOLD analysis project Ga0209337, IMG submission 184044) | Marine viral communities from the Pacific Ocean - LP-53 (SPAdes) (version 2) | ecosystem: Environmental > Aquatic > Marine > Oceanic | place: Pacific Ocean | collected 2010-02-08 | reverse complement strand
ACAGATTGAATCTGTTTGCAAACTCTACACCAAAGAGGTTGGCTTTCGTCGTGAGGTCATCGCAATGATTCGCAATGAACACGCTAAAGGTGCTTATCAAACTTGGCCCCAAATTAAATCCTTTGTAGCTTCCTATTGGAAATCAATTCAATAATGGCACTACTCATTGTACCTGACGGAACTCTCCTTGAAGGATGGCCCGCTGACAACCTCGAAGACTGGACACAAGCCGTAGAAGGCTATGTTGAGGCTATCCACCTTCGCAACGGAGACACGATGCTTGTCAACGAAGAGGGATTGTACAGGAACTTACCCATCAACGAATATGCTTCCTCCTTCTGCGACCACCAGCACGTCATCTTTGGACGTGCGCTGGTCTTGACACCGGAAGAGTGGGAAAACGCAAACGTGTAGATTTTTAAATACACGTTTGGCGTGTGCGGGGGGGTGAAAGGTCTGATAGAAACCTTTTTCCTCCCCTTTCTCTTGCATAGTTGTGATATATGCCTTATATTTGTAGTATATAAACCCCTTAACTGTTTTAGCTATGAAAGTATTTGTTTACGGTACGTTGCGCAAGGAACTCGGCAACCACTACCTCCTCCAAGATTCCGTTTACTGTGGTGTTGGATTGACCAAGAAAAAGTTTGTGATGCTTGAGTCTTCTACAGGTCATAGTATTCCCTTTGTTGTCAAGCCCAACAAGAAAACCCAATCTTACGCCACTCACATTGAGGGTGAGATTTACGAGGTCAATCAATCTACCCTTATGCGACTCGATGCACTGGAAGGTCATCCAAAGTGGTACAGGAGAGAATACATTGACGTAACCATTGACAGGCTTACCATCAAGGCTCAAATTTACTTTATGCCTTGGTCTTACTTCGAGAACAGGAACACCTTGATTGTCAATGAGACGGGTGACTTTTTCCAAAGTCCTGTCGAACATCGTATTTCACCCATCGTTGCACAGTCCGTCTAATTAAAAAAACTGAAGAAATGACTTACTACAAACCCCGCCTACTTTTTACCTATGGTACAATGCGCCTCAATGCGTACAACCATCCCCGAATCAATGGTGCTAAATTCATTGGCAACGCTGTAACCTGTGAACCCTTTGTGATGACTGCACGTCAGTCTCCTCGTCAGATTCCATACGTGGGCCGCGTCCCATCTGATGACAAGCTACACGGAGCAGAAACACCTATCGTCGGTGAGGTCTATTTGCTTGACAACCGACAGTGGCAAATCGTAGACCGTGCCGAAGGCCATCCAACCTTCTATTTTAAAGAGCCTTGTCACGTAAGGCTTGAGGATGGAAGCCTTGTTGAGACCGACATTTACCTCTTTGACGTTCACGATGAATGGGGTGAACTTGTTGAGTCAGGTGACTTCCTCGATTACTACAGCGAAGACATACACAAGCAACAGGGTCACGATGGAATGAAATACGCCCAACCCAAACCCAAGTTTAAAAAACCACTTCCTGTGAATTACGAGTTTGAGTTTGAAAACTATCTGCCTACCAAGTATAGAATGGGGGAGCGATGATTAAATTGCGATTGATAGTATAACAGTTAAGGGTTAAGCTATTCAATTCAGCAGGGGGCTGTCTCGAAACGTCGGGATGGCCCTTTTTTTGTACAAGGCGTAAGGCAAAGCGATAAGTCGAAGTATGAAATTTGTCCAACCATTTACATTGACTGCATTTGTTCCTCCGTTCTCTTTGCTTTCTTTCATCACCTCTTTAAAATTGCCTTCACACAAGTGTCCAATTCCATCGGTTAGCCAAGGGATTAAAGGAACACTAACCAAGTACAGCAAGTTCCAGCTTTTAAAAAACAAAAGCACAAACGTGATTTGAGCAACAGATGTAGCAAAGTGCCAAGCAAGATTTAACCAAGTGCCGTGCCACTTGTAAAACAAGAACAGTTTAATCCACATAGTCAACCCCTCTAATTATTGCGGTTGCGTATGTGTCTTGGTCTTTAAACAATTCAAACTTTCCCTTACCCAAGTATCGCATAAACGCATCGTGGCGTTCGGCTTGGTGTACAATGGCGTAAGGCTCCTTGTCTGGGTTGCACAGCAGATTGTCTACAAGGTGTATTTCAGGAACAGCCTCTGAAGACGTAGAGAGCGTCACGCACCACGTTTCTTTGGGTCCGCTTGGGTGACAGAAGGCTTTCTCTTCGGTAAGGTGTGTGAGGACGTTAAAACAGGCTTGGTCGATGATGAACTCCTCTGTCTTTCGTGTCAAAGGTGGCTGTCGTCCATTGCATTTGTCCCAAACATTGTAACATACTCGTCCTATCCTTCGGCCACCACCCATTACACCTACGTTGTGGACGTTCTTTTTACGCAAGGACGATACCATATCTGGGAATCCTGATTCGGTCTGCGCCAAATTCCACTCTCCTCCTTTTGTTCCCTCGTGCTTGATTCCTTCATCACAAATGATGTAGTCCTTTTTTAAATTAAGTTCCATCCATTCAAATGGATTTTTCTGGAAAATAACATCACGTATGTCGGCTGTCAAAAACAATTCGTGTTCTGACAAGTCAATGATTTCGTGAAACCATTTAAATCTGTTGGTGTAGTTGCACGTACAGGTACGTTCTTTTCTAACCTGAATTACCCAATCAAACTTGTCGAGGTAGTCGTTAATAGGTGAGCGTTGCTCGTAAACAATACAAAGGTCGTCCTGTTGCCTTCGAACCTCATTGTAAGACTCCACGAAGTCTTCTACTTTGTCAACGGTGGTGTAGCCAGTGTACCCGGCCAGAAGTAAGTTTCTTTTCATCATCAAGAATTTGTTGCAAATTAAAAAAGGGTCAGCTAAATGCCAACCCTTTTCTCTGCTTAACCAATGACCCTTGGTAATCCGTTATTTCTGCGTAGAAGGAGAAACGCAAAAATCGTAAGTACCAGAGGCACAACAAATTTACTCGATGTCAACAAAATACCCAAACGATATTTCCACGTTGACCTGTCTTTTAAAAGTTCCCATTCGTAGTGCGTACCCTCTTGGTGCGCTTTCTCGAATGTCATTGCTTCATATCCTTCCTGTCGTAACGATGAAGCGTAGTCTTTCGCTTCCTCTTTAGTCGGGAAAAAGTCAGAGTAAAGACGGAACGGAGAACCTGTCTCCATATACGCCACTTTGTATCGAGGCGTGTCCATCCTTTTTTAAACTCCGTAGTTCTGGGCAGTGGATTTGGGCAGATACATTTTTGCGGCCATATAAGCCACAAGTCCAAGGACAAGACCAACGGCAATGCCCTTTGCTCCCATCTTCTTGCTCAATGTAAAATACCCTGCTCCTGCGACCAATGCACCCATCCCAATAGCAACCATTTCTCGGTTCTTTTGAGACTTCTCGTACATACTACCGATTGAATCCTGTCCACCCAAGTCTTGCTGACCGAGGGTGCTTACTCCTGCGGCAACTGCCGCCTCTTGTGCCGCTTGAGTAGCCATTACTTAACGGTGTCGCGTACTGCTGTACCGATGCCTTGTAGGATGTTTCCGCGAGTCACTGAAGCCAAAATCAAGAGTCCGAGAACAATGAGGATGACGTTGTGGACGTTAGGACCGCCCAAGAAGTTGGGTGACTTAATATCGAGAAGGCCGTTTTGCTGTGCGTTTTGCATATCAGATGAATTAAAATTGTCGTTTGAGGTTGACGTACCACAATCAGGGTACGCAGTTGTGAAAGTTGCCATTTGCGAAGGAGGTACGGTTAGTTCACCGTTTACCATTTCACAGTTTGCTTCTTGAGTTGAACACCACTGCGCGATGTAGTCGTCACAATTTAATTGTGTGGGTTCAGCATTCATATTTCCCGGCGCACCAATTCCGAACTCCGAAGGAGACAAGCTATTGAAGTTGCCGTCAAACCCTTGGGATTCGGTGATGTCGTAAAAATCAGTTCCTAAATTTTTCATACTCGTTATTTAATCACGATGAAGTAGGCCAAAACCGCGATTATTAGAAGCGTCAATGCAATAATAACTCGGTTTAAATCGTTATTGGACCGGGTTGTGATATACTTTTTATTGTAATCAATGAAGGAATCCAGCCTATTTGTCCAACCTGTCCCAAAGTATTGAGCGTCAGACAATCCAAGTAGATACTCCCTCCTCCAATCAGTAAGCCCGTAAAACAACCGTTCTACGTCTTGTCTGGTCTGCCAATTTAAAATTAAGATGCGTTGTTCAGGCAACATTACATCTGTGTAGGAGTACCCGTATTCCTGCATCAAAAATTGACGCATTTGATTGTTGGCCCCACCCACACCGCTTCCCCACGCCCAACTTGCGTAAATGTTGGCTATTGCTTGATTGTACAGGGCATCACCTCCAATCTTGTCCCAATACAGCTTTTTGTAAATGTTGAGCCAAATGTCTTGAGGCATTTCAAGAAACTGGTCACACGAAGCACCGTAGATAGACGTGTAAGTCGTCCAAGTGATTCCTTTGTTTGTGTGGATAGGCGCACCGTAACGAGGGTCTTGCCCACACGGAGACGGGTTGTTTGAGGCATTGTCTTCAGGGTGTCCTGAAATGCCCCCTTCCCATTCTTGGATGAAGTTTACCGCGTCTCGAAAGTTTGCCATTACAGCTTTTTAATTACCACGTAGGCAATTACAAAAATCAATGCGTATTGAACCACCTCGCTTTCAAAGGGACTGCTACTCTTGTGAGCGCATTGTGACATTGGAGGGAATCCCAAGGCCGCCAAGCTACGTTCAGCTTGCATCGCCCTTGCCTCGGTAAGTTGTCCCCTTTGTTCCATTACAGCGAGAGTTTGGCATATCTCTTCGTAAGTCTTTGGTTGAGGGGTGTATTGCATCGAAGGCATAGGAGCGACAGAAGTGCTTGGTGCATTTGTCGGCATATTTTGAACCAATGGTGATGGTTTGTAGAACTGGTCGCCAACTTCGAGTTGGTAGTTCATCATAGGGAGTGGTGCGCGAGCCATTATTTTTTCTTTTTGGTTTTGGCGTAATAAGCCCTTACCTGTTTTAAAGTTAGGACTTTTCCTGTGGGTGATTTGTACTTCCCACGGTTTCTACCTGTTGTGATTTTACGGTAAGGCATTTACCGTTTTGGGGATTTGTAATCGCCTTGATTGCCTTGCTTCTTTTTAGCTGGGCTGTACTTGGCTGTGCCTCTGCGGTCTGCTTTTTGTGAAGCACCCACTTTGACCCACTTTTTAATCCTTCCCTTTGAGTCTCGTGTCACGTAGTACGATGCTTTTGCAGTACCTCCGCCTTGCTTCGACCCTTTCTTTTTTAAATAGCGTTTCATTATTCCAGTCCTTTTCTTTTGAGTTGAGATTGTGTTCCACGGCCTCGTGGTGCTTCACCAAAGAACTCTCTTTGCTCGCTTTCCGGCAAGTCAGGTTGGTCGAGGTCTTCAATCCTGTTGTACAAGAATGTTGCTGTAGCATCTGGCAAGAATGATTCAAGGTTCTTGAATTTAAAACTCGTGAACTTCTTCATCTTGGACACTTCGACAAGGGAATATGCCAAAATGATAAAGTGCTTAATCAAGTCACCTTCAATGTTTGTCATTGGGTGACGGAACTCAATCGTGCCAATACCTGTTTGTGTACGAACCTTGGAACGTCCCGTGTTTCCTGAACGTCTCCAACTACTTGGGTCAGGGTTTGGCGTTCTACCACCACGACTGTACCCAGTTGTAACCTGTCCACTTTGAATGATACTGGAGTTGTAGCTACGGCCTCCCTTACGAGAGTTTACAGGCATCATAAGGTCAATCAAAGGCTCAAACCCTGCGTAGTTATGAAGATACCTTTTAAAATCTGCCGTGTTGTAATCTGAACTTGAAATGTGAATGTGCAATCCACTCGATTTGTGAATACGAACCCCTGCTTGCAACATAGCTTCACTGAATACGCCTACCCATTGCCACATATTGGGGTAAGAATCCCACTTCATCTCGTTAAACTTTCGTTGAGAAACAGCTTCGTCGAAGTTTGTTTTTGCAATGTCAATTTCAGGTGGAATGAACACGGGCGTGTCAACTTCAAATGGTTGAGGACCATCAACGGAACCATCACCCTTCACTGTAACTGTACTGAATCTTTGGTCGCCCCGACCATTCAACTGGTAACGGTCACGGCTGGCGTTTAAACCCCTTTCATTTAGCACTTTATCAATGGCAGTGCCAAGAGTTGATTGATAGTCACTCCTACCTGTTGCTCCCATCATATTGCCTTCAATCTCGTAGGCAAATGTTCGGTCAATCTTCTTTGTTTTAATTGCCTCAACATTTCTCGCTATGCTGGCATTCTGCTGTTGATTCTCTGCTGTTGAACCACCGACCAACTCGTCGTTGTCTGGCTCTTGTGAACCCAATCGACGGTTAAGTTGTGCCATCGACGCAATCATTGCCAAAGGTGTTGGACCAATTTGAGCAAAGGCCACTGGTGTACCAAGCATCTCACTGCGTGTGACGGAGAACTCAATAGCCGATGAAGTCAAACCCGCTTCCTCTTGTTGCGCAAAAGCGGCTCGCAACCTACGCTTGTCCAAAATAGGAACCCGTTGAAGTTCAATCACGTTTTGACTTGAAAGCCTACCTGAACTGTTCCAAGCCATTTTTAATTGAGCAAGCCTGTCACCGCTATTTGTTTGGTTGCTAATCCGACTGTCTGGTGGCATCGCCCCAAACACACTTCTGAATAGGTCGTAACTGCCCTGTTCATTTTCTCGTGCGAAATAAAACACATACGAATAGGTTTGTTCGTCGTTTGGAAATTTGTTAAGGCTGATACTAAATTTCCCTTGTCGACGGAAGGTTTGCCCTTCACGAAAGAATTGAAATCCAATCAAACGGTAGCTTCCGGGATTGGTCTGTGTTGTTGCAGAAGATTGGCCTGTCGGCTCCCCATCGTTCAGTGTCAATCCTTCTACGATAGCATTTCGCGCTTCCTCTCTCTTTGCAAGCAACTTGCTGTTGGCCTCCCGAAGTGAATCTTCGTTTGGTACAGAGTTGATGTCGTTCAAGGACAGAACCTGAAGCCCAACGACTTGGCCTCTGCGCATACCAGAAAATTTAAAAGTCTGCAAGGCACGTCCTGTGGATGGAGCAAACTGACGGTCTACTCTTGAAGGTGTAACACCTCCCATCGTCGCCATAATGTCCTTTGAGATTCTTCGTTGGTAAGCACTCGCACTGCTTCTTATCCCTTTCAAGTCGATGAGCATATAAGCCCCGTAATTCCTTCTGGTTCCCTGCCTTAATCCATGAATTGCAAGACTTCTGTTGGCAAAAGTATCAAGCATAGCATTGATGGCTCCTGTAGCAAAGCCCAGCTTTTCCAACGTCAAAATAGAGATAGCGGCCTTACGAACATCACCGAATCGGTTCGCCCTCATTTGCGTGAGGTAAGCCTCCTCGTCACTTGTATTGAGAACACGCCTGAAGTAGCTTCCATACAAAGCGTAAATTCCTTCAACTTGATTTAATCTTCGGACGTTTGACCCTGTAGTTTCGGCTGTTGGTTCAGGTGTTGGTTCGGGTTGAGTCTCGACAGGTGGTGTGTCGTCTGTCATTTCTGCACTCATCGAAACCTCACCATCTTCCACTGGCATAGTGTCTTCCAACGGCTCAATGGAGTTGTATGAGGTCCGAATAAACTCTTTAATTTCAGCGGCCTCTGCATCTGTCATCCACGAAGGCTTACGCCAATTTGGAAAGTTCGATTCAGACATAGGGTCAGGCTGACCCACAAAATATGCTCCGAGCAAACGCTTCCACATACGGGTTTTATTTGCACCTCCCGCATAGCTTGTTCCTGTTGAATCCCAAACTCCCCTTGCTGTTTCCGCTTCACGATTCTGTGAAATTTGAGCAGGACTCAAATCGTACAGTACAGCCCACGAAGTAGGCCAATCAAGTAGTTTTAAAATTGAACCACGCAATCCTTTTGGAAGTACACCCTTCATCTTGGTGTAAACCTGACGGTATGTTCCATCTCTATGTAGAACACCAATGGCTTGAGCCGCCTGTATTCTTTGCTGTGAATTTACTGGCATCTCTTTATTTTAAAGTGAACCAGCTCCCTGTGTGTACAAACCCGCTGTAATGTCTTGACCTGTGGTCGGCAACATCTGAAGATAGGCTTCGTGCTTCGCTTGTGTTTGCGCTCCATACGCCCCATCCTCTGAAATCAAAGGAGATACGTTTTGTGGAACTGCGCTATTTAAATAATTCTGGAAGTTTTTGACTGCCATTCCGCAACAACCGTAATTCATAGCTGGGTTGTTCTCTGAAATTTCATCGCACTCATTTCCGCAACAACTGCTTTGACAGCCTACGGATGAGTTTGTATTGCCTTGATTCCCACCACTGCCTCCGTTCTCCGCAGGAACAGGTGTTTCACCTCCCGTAGTAGGTGTTTGTTCACCACCACCTTCTCCGGTGTTCATCAATATCCCACCCTTTTTTCCTTTAAGGACGTAAATTAAAAGGGCCACGACCAGAGTAATCAAAGCTATGGTTGCAATTCGTTTCTTGTTCATACCGCTAAATTTAAAAAATTAAACTCACCAAAGTAGCTGGTCGGCATAATATCCGGGCGTTCCGACCTTTTTTCTATCTCTTTGATGTCTGATTTTGTATGCTTTACGCCTTTTGTCAGCGAAAACCTTGCCCCTCTGTTGGGTGAACGTAGGAAAGTCACCATACCCCAAAGCCCCTACACTGGCTACTTTCTTTCCATTTTTAAATACGTCAATCTTTTTTCCCTTCCGTGTAGAAGGTTTGACTGTGACACCCAAAGCACGGGCGCGACGATAAGTATATCGTTTAATTCTGTAAGCCATCAACTGTATTCAATTCGCACATTTAAACTGAAATAGCACACACCAGTAGAAATTGCGGCAGAAGCACTCACATTGCTCAATCCAATAAGCAAATAATCATTTGTAGACTCGGAATAGGAGAGAGTAGTTTTTGGAATTTCAGTTACCCCTGTAGCTGATATTGCAATGTTGGAAGACTGGACGCTTCTTGTAAACACTGTAGAAGTAAATCCCGTGTTAATCGTTCCTTCATAAAGGCTAACACGAAAAGCGGCACGGGCAGGAGGTAGACTTGCGGAGTACACGTATCCCTCCACGGTAATCAATGTGTTTAATTGGCCGTTAAAATTTATGAGAGGATAGCGAATCCAACTTTCTGGGTCCGAAGAGTCTAAAGTAATTGTTGCCGCTGTTGCTTCTACGGCAGTTCCTGAAACGAAAGTAGTAGCACCAAAAAAAGTAAGTCTTCCTGCCCACGCACCTGAAGTCTGTCCTTTTATCACAAATAACTCTTCTCCCTTGGTAACGGCTTCGACGTGTCCTTTGGCGTTGACTTGAATACCTCCTACACCATCATAAGTACCCGCCACTACGCCTGAATCAGCGTGAGCGATGGTAGGTGTTGTTCCACCCGTAGAAGTGATAGGCGAACTACCCGCAACACTTGTTACGCCTCCACTCGTTCCGTCACTTGCCGCAGTGATACGACCCTTTTGGTCTACTGTGATGTTGGCGTTGGTGTAAGAATTTGGCGTTACAGCCGTGTCGTCCAAACTAATTTCAGGAGTTGCACCTCCTGTACTTGCAATAGGTGACGCTCCTGTGACACTTGTTACTCCTCCACTTTCTGCACCAAATTCAAGGGCTGTTCCCGCACCATTTACTTTTAAAACTTCACCAGTAGAACCAACGGCTGTTGGGAAGCTGTATGTCGTACCCGTATCTCCCAAACGAAGAACACTTGTATTGATAGTGCCGTCAGGCATATCCATCAAAGAATCACCACTTGCATCCAACTGAAGATTAAAAACTGTTGTGTTGGCAGAGTTGTCTACCCTAATTGCGGGAAGACTATTCGAAGACTGTTTAATTACCAGTTTGTCGGTTGACGCAACGCTATTGGGACTGCCTATCGTAGTTGGTTGACGAATGGCGAATTGATTGTTTACAGTGCTTGCAACCCAAATATCTCCAACAGTAGCAGAGGACAGACGGATAGCGTTCGTATCCCATTGTAGCTTACCCGTTTGACCATTGTTGCTGTCAAAGATGTAACTGCCAAAAAGGTCAAGGTTGCCATTGAGCGTTGGTTGTATGTCGTGAGACACCACGCCCGTAGTAGCCAAGCTAACTACCACGTCACCGCTGGTAGGGGAAACAATTATAGGCGCAGTACCTGTTACGGTATCTACACCTCCACCTCCACCGCCACTTGTGATGACAGCATCGCCTACGACGTTAAATACGTCAGGACTGTTGATAGACATTTTTACGGAGTGTTGCAGTCAGTTCCTGCGATAGTTAAAATATCTCCAATCGCGTCAAACTTGTCATTTGATGCAATGGTAAGTACAGGTTCCACGTCGATTTGGAAACAGAAATTGTTGGGGCTGTTAATCGGCATCTTTTTAATTTTGAGTGCAAGGAGTTCCGGGAACTTCTTTGATTTGTCCAATGCTGTCAAACTCATCGTCTGACTGGATAGTAGGCTTTTGATTTATCTGTACTTTAAAACAGAAGGTATCGGGGCTGTTGATAGGCATATCAGTAAAGGTCGAAGTAAAGATTGTTGTTTGAAAGGTATCGGCTAACCCAAGCGTCAGTAATATTCAATGAAGTACCTGACGATTTAAACATTACAATTTCTGCCATTGCGCCTTCAAGAAATTGTGAAACGCTAAATCTTGAACCTATTGTCAAACCATCATTTCCAAACGTTCCTACGTTCTCTGCTGACGATACGACAGTGCCATTAACAGCGGCCAAAGAATCCGTACCATTAAAAGTTACGGTTACTTGATTGTCATTGTTATTGGTAAGTCCACTGATAGTGGGTTGTGCGCCGGCAAACCAAGTGTTAAGACCAGTAGCATTAGGTTGTTTAATTAGGGCCGTTCTATTGTTACTGTCTCCATCAAAAATATATTGACGTTCACCAGAAGTGTAATTGTCAAGAGCATACGATACAGAAGCCCACAAAGGCTGTGGAACATCCGCTGAACCCCCTGTATTTGCAACTAAAAACTCCTGATTTGATGCCACACCTGAAAAAGCCAAAGCTGGAATTGCATTGCCTCCAAAAGTTTTGGCAACGCTTCCGGTAGACAAATAAATTAAAGGACCACGCAAAGGGTTGGACGCAAGGTCGACTACACTCGCATCGTATCCATTTCCACTTTGATTGTACCACGTCTTTACGCGAACATTCGCAGGGGTTCCGCCTTTGGAACTATGTGCCGCAAGTTGAGAGACGCTAATCTTTCCATTGCTGTCCCATCCAATTTGTGCTGTATCTGTTACATCGCCTTCACGATACACCTCCATACACAAGATTTGCTCGTGACTCAAACGCCTCGTAGAAAACGCAAAGACACGCTGGTCGTTTTTTAAAAAGTCCAAAGGGTACTTCGTCTCTTGCGCGAAGTCGGCCATCATCCTTTTGCCAGCGAGACCACCGCCATCGCCAAGACCATATCCCACTTGGAAAATGTTTCCTGCAATGGTTTGCCATTGAGTTGTCGTACCCCCTGTACCCGTGATAAAGGCTTGTCCTATGTTGGCTTGGCTGTTCATCTGAACGCAACCCTCGTTGACAAACTTGGAAATAGCGTCACCGATAGCACCTTCTTGGTATTTAAATCCAGACGGATTGTCTTGACGATTCTTGTCAGATTGAGTCATATTGCTCCACTGATTGTTCACGTCTCCCTGTTGAAACGCAAGCCTACCAAAAGCAGTGTTTACGCTGGTCGCGCCAAAACCAAGAATACGTTGACCACTGATGGGTAAACCATTTCCAGACGAGGCTGAATCGAGCCAAGGCCCATATTTTATGAGGTTTCCGTTGTCGTAAATGACTCTTGCGTTATCTCCCGGCTTCCCGTCTGTGATAGTTACGTTGTCGCCAGCGATGATGTTGAATACCACACTACCTGTTGTATTGATAGGGCCGAATGTTTTAAAACTGTTTGGCCTGTTGATAGCTGGACTTTCATATCCGGGCTGTGGGCCTTCTCCTACTCTACTCATTACGCAATGGTTTTAAAGTTTACGTCAGGGCTGAAAAACATCAACCCAGCAGTAGCGTCTTGGTCCATTACCCAGCCAAGCAAACGCTCATAGTGATTCTGTGTCGTAGGGATAGCAACGGTAACTTCTCCATTTGTTCCCAAGTACAAAGCCTGTCCAATGGCAAATGTGCTAAAATCTCTTGTCGTTCTAACAAGCCCTCTTTTCACACAATCTCTTGTCCCAGTACTCATCCCTAAAAGAAGTGTAGCATTGAAAGAACTTGAGTCTGCCTGCAACCATTCATTGGACGTTCCATTCCAGTATTGTACAAGCCCAGCTTGTCCGGACATATCGGTTGCACTCCAACTGAAAAACAAAATAACATCTTTCGCTGTCGCTCCCGCTGTAGCACCAGCTACTGCGTAGGATAGGGTTGTAGATTCTTTGTAAGTAAGGTCAGGTTGACCAATGGTTACATCGTTTGAAACAGTAGTCGCGACAATACCGTCATTTCCTATTATCTCTTCGATTGGCGCACCGCCCCCACCATTGTCGATGGCACGTCCTAAACTTTGAAATGAATCTGGTCTGTTAATAGGCATTACGGTATCTGATAAAAGTCGTTTGAAACATCAAGATAAATTAAACCACCTGTCCCTTTTGCATACCCCATAACTTGCACGATAGCGAATTGTGCTGTGGGTATAGTAGTAGTAAGGTTTCCGTTTGCATCCAAGTAAAGGGGGTCGCCCAATTCACCAGCGGTAAAAGTCTCCTTCGATTGGCACAACCCCTTGTAAACCATTTGAGAGCCGTCAGTGGTGTCGCTACACATTGCAATTAAGCCACCAAAAGTTGTTGTGTTTTCGGCTTCAGCCCACGTATTGGTTCCGGTCCAATAGTACATCTGTCCAGCAACAAGAGAGAGTCCTGTTTTAAAACCAGACAGCACTGTAGAACCATTCTTGTACCTTCCTGCACTTGCACTAATAGGGTCGTTTTGCACCAAAGCTGTGTCAACAGAAAGGGCAACCGTTACGTTGCCCTGTCCTGAACTCGGTGTAAGAACCACGTTGTCTTCTGCGATAACCTTACCTAACGTACCTATCGTAGAGCCTGAAACCTTTGCTTTTCCTTTGGAAGAAAAAGAGTTGGGACTGTTAATCGGCATTTTTAAAATGTCTTCTAATTGACAAAAGCCCTGCCGTGATACCCACGAGCAAAGCACTAATCTCTAACATCCGTCTTGTCGTCATCTTTATTCAGATTTGCTTTTTGAATCCTAATTAAAATAAGCACCACGGACAAAACTTGAATCAAAATCGTCAAGCCATCATTTACTTGCCCAGTCGTCATAACATCACATACGCGAGAGAAGTAGGGTGCGGTTGCAAGAAATGTACCCCCAAGTAGAAAATCTATATGTTCCCTCACGTTTAAAGTCAAAGTCTTTTGTTCAGTTGGTCGGCCAACACAAGGGCCAAGAAAAGCCCAACAAAAATAGACATACCCATCTTTGCATAATTAGCATTGGAAAACGAAAGGTTCAAGCCCTCCTGACGGAAAGCCCGAACCTCTGTTGCCAAATCATCAATTCCGTCAAGCATCTTTTTTGGATTTCATACGAAGTCTTCCTCCTCCCTTCTTGCGGTTAGGGATGATGAAGTCCAAGATGTAAGAACCAAAAGTCACGATTTTGTTGACAATACTGTTGTCCTTTTCAGAAGGGGTAAGACGTACCACAACTTCCAAAAGAGCAAAAACGGCCAAGGCCAATGAACGAAGGTCCATAGCCGAGTCCGGGTTGTCAAGGACTTGAAACAACATCATTGTGCTGTAGTCTTACATTGTTGCTCAATCTTACGCAGTTTCATCACCACGTAAACCATAAATGCGAGGCTAATAAGCCCAGCGGGTAGACGAATATCCATTGTTTTAAATTTAGTTGCTCACCTTAACGGCAATGTAAATAAGTAGCGCGAACATCACGTAATAGCGTGTCGGCATTGTCTCGAACTCCTGTGTAATAGCTTCCATATTAGCGTCTTTGGATTTTTTGTTGAGGTGCAAAAGAAGAGCAGTTGCACCCAAGTGATTCTCCTCTACGAGCGCATTTTCGTCGTGCTTCCCACATATTGCTCGCAAATACCTGTACGGTCATCCCCTGACAAGCAGTACAGGCGCAAGTGAAAGGGACGTTGCCTCCTCCAACACCTCGATTTAGGTCATTACGATTTTGGCCTCCGTAAAATAAATTGAACATTTCTTTTTAATTAGCGTCTTATGCGTCTGCGTTGGGGAACATCAATGAAGTAACCTGTTGCACCCGGCCCCATACAGTTGGAACAGATTTCTGTGCAGTCAGTATGACCCGGCCCTCCGAAAATAGAAAAGGCACTGCCCAAGCCAGTGCAAGTTTGCGACTGCATTCCATTGGTGCAAAGGCATCGACGTGTAATCAGACCAAAGCGACCTCGGTTACCTCCTCCATTTGGATTTCGAGGTGGACCCCCGTAAAAAATGTTGAACATAGCTTTACTTTTTTGCAATTAGATAAGCACCAACAATCAGTGCCACAAACATATACAGTTGCTTCTTCGAATGCGTTACAGCACCCTCTGAACCGCAGTTGCAAGGCTTCTCTACCATTTTAATTTGATTTACAGTTTCCACCATAGGAGCATCGACTTGATAGTCCATAGCCCCTCCCTGCGAACCGTAAAAAGTTGCAAGGGAATATAGGTTGCCGTAAAAATCATTTTGTGAAGCTGGATTTGCTCCGGCAGAAGGGCGTTGATTTACTCCGTAAAACTCCCAATCGAGCATACCGTTGTTCATCAATCCACCACCATACAATTCCGAGGCTTCAGGCGTATCAATTACACCCGCATCAAGGTGCATACCAGCAAGGTTGCAAGATGAACCTACGGAAGGTACAGGATTGCCTTGGTTGTCTACTTGACAGTTTCCGAGTTGAGTCATTTCAAGTCATTTAAATCAATAGGCTTACTTCCATCAAGCCCAGTAAAGGCTCCAAGTGCAAACCAAGTTTCACATCCAAATTTGCCATCTACAGTTACGTCTGCCCCATATTGGGAATTTAAACGCTCCTGTACAAAGGCTACTTCAGGGCCATAGTCCCCAATCACCACTTCCTTCTCGATGTCAAAACCATCGCTTGAACCAAAATCACGACCATTGTAAAGTGGTTCGAAATCAGGACAAGTCAATTCAGGTTCTTCGTCAGGTTTGTTGCGACGATTGCGGACAATTAAAAAGGCCACCGCAAGGAATGCGGCAACCAGAGTAACGGTAAGTATGTGCTTCTTCATCACCCACGCTTACGGTACAAGTTGGCGTACAAATTCTGCTCACTTTCACGAGAGTAGATGTTGAAATCGCTTGGTTGTAGGTTGCCTTGAACGAAAGGTCGTCCTGACATTGAAGACACACCAGCACCCATTTGCAAAGGATTGCGTCCGGGAGCAGTGTAGTTCAACGTCTTACCTTGGATGTTGCTCACACCGATTGTACCGGGGCGATAACCTCCACGACGAGCGTCCGAATCAGTATTGAACGGACGAAAGGGTTGTTGCTTGTATAGGTTCATTTTAAAAATTTACGCGGGTTGCATACCCACTGCCTTCTTGGGCAGGGTATTGTGAATCTTGTGCGCCTTCAAGAATGATAGGCCAGTCTACAACGATAAAATTGCCCTTACCCTCGGACTTGCCTGAAGGTGTGCATTTGTCACTGCCAATTTGAATGACCGTAACGCGCTGTCCATCCATTGCGCTAAATTGACCACCTGTCAAAGTGAGGTCCAGTGTATCGCCTACTTGAACGTGCTTCTGTCCTGCATTTGACATTGGAATAGAATATCCTTCATTGACACTTTGCTCATCACCAATCTCAAGCATTGCGTAGAAAGTGGTAGGTGCAGATGCCGTAGTTGCAGAAGCCCCCTCAATACCGCTTACGCTGAAGGGCTGTCCCGGAACACCGCAGTAAATAGGCTGACCCGAATCGTCTGTGCGAAGTGCAGAACTACCCACGTAACGCCAGTGAATTTTTCCGTTCAAACCAACATTGCTTGCATCCATCATAGGAGTGTCAGGCTGAAGGGTTGTAGAAGAATCGCTTACGGGCGACTTCTTTTTAAAAAATAGGCGATAGGCTAAATAGCCCACACCTCCATAAATCAATAGTTTTTCCGTTTTCATTTTTAGGAATTTGCGATGTTTTCTTCTGCCCCTCTGCTACGAAGAACGAAATACAAAACGAGGATTAGGGCTACAGCACCGATGGTTAAAGTGTACTTCATCGACGAGCAAAATAAACGATTACAAGAAGCAAAGCAACGCCAATCCCACCAAAAAGAAGCTGTGTTTTACGCTTCTCATCTTGGAAGACTTCAGTAACATTTGAAATGTTTTCTTGCAACTCATTTTGATACTGTTCAGCGTTGATGCCTTGTGCTTCAAGTTCGTCAGCAGTTTCACCCGTTGACTGTGCATAGCTGATAACTTCGTATTTCCAAGTCGCAAGGTCATTGCGCATAGCATCATTGGCTTCACGCAACCTCTCGATATTCCTACCAAATGGATTTCGAGTGACACAGCAACGCTTTTTTAAATTTGCGTTGTTGTCCATATCGTTGAGCCAACTCTTGTGAGTGTTCATATCCTCCTGAACATTCTCCGCCCATTCTGCAAGACGCAGAGAGTCTGTCTCAACTTGACCGTAATTAAATTCGGAAAGTCTTTTGTCAAACTCTGCTTGAATTGTAGGCCACGAAGATTCTTTCCAAGAAGCCCAACTTGTTGCATAAGGAGCAACATCTACATTCCAACAGTTGGCCTCATTAGCACCTTCAGGACATTTGTCACACTTGTACCCATCCTCGTTGACCATTCCCATATTGGAAAAATCAGGAGTTGAGACGCTACCCGTGCTTGTTTGAATTGTTACTCCCTGCATTTTAAAAAGTTGTGGGGATTCCTGATTTCTGCCAAATGGCTCGTGCAAACTCTACTTCGTTGCAATCGTCAAAGTAAGAAGTGCAATTCACCACCCTGTCATCGTAATAAGAAACGCTTTCGAGGATTGAACCAGAAAGTTTTGCTTGATATTCTTCAAACAGTGTTCTCCCTTGACGCACACCGTATTCGCCATAAACCTCACGAAGTTGTGCGCCATTTAAACTCATCAAAGGAGTGAAGATTGCCTCTTCATTTGGGTCTTGCATTCCCAAGAATCCAGTCTCATTTAAAGCCTGTTCTTGTCCGTTCGCAATAGCTTTTGCTTGTGCCTTAAACGCTTGTGTTTCAGCATCAGTCATTGACGTATCGTCTTGACTTTCAGTTGAATCCAGCGTTTGATTTACATTAGCATCAAACAAATCTGCGACACCCATTGCCACGCCTTTGATGGTCTTTGCCATCAGTCGATATGCAATGTAAACCGCAACGGCAATAGCCACATAGGTCAGTGTGGTTTGAACTCCTTTGTTTGAAAGGACTTTTTTAGCTGTCTGTGCGTATGCCATTGTTTTAAATTATCGACCTCCAGAATACACAGTCGTGCCGCCCGTAGGGACAGGAACAACGTATGGTTTTACAGAAGGAGGAGGGATTGCGCCCGGCACACGGCCTGAAGGCAATTTGTTTGCTGTATTTGCAACGCCCACAACGGGACGGCCACTGATTCCATCGCCCTTGCCCCCAACGATTGGTGGTGTATAAACGTATGGTCGCACCACAGCACCCGTGTAGGTGGTGGATGGGTCGTTTGCAATAGAGTCTGTATCGTCGTCTCCCGAAGCAACGTAGCCACTCCCAACAAAGTCTTGGGATGGAATTGCACCGGGGTCTACACCACCGCCCCCGGCATAGTCGCCTTGGTTGGATGGTTCAGTAGATGTAGCAGGGGTATTTTGTGCTGGTCTATTTTTAAAATAGTACAACAGGGCCAAACCCCCACCAATCATAAGAAGCTGTTTTGTCTTCTTATCCATTAGGCGGCCATTTCAGCACCACCACCATTTGAAGCGGCTGGCTTATTCATTTTGTACAGGTAGTACACTGCGACCAAGATGCCCGCGAGCATCAGATTTTGCTTTGAAAAGAGCATATTATTTAAATTTACGGATGAGAATAAAAACGAGAAGAAGGACAACTGCACCTCCAATGATGTAGGCTACGGTGTTGTCTTGTTGGGGTTGCACTTGCACTGGTCCTCCGGGACCACCCATTTGCATACCTCCACCATACATTGGTGGTTGAGAGTTTGGGTTGACAATAGAACCAATGCCTCCGAGGATTTCACCCAAGTTGTCTACCAATCCAGTTAAAAAACCAGACTGTTGTTGACCGGGTGAAGGTTGTGAAGGCAAAGAAGCCTGAATTGAACCACAGGCTTGAGCCAATGGAAACTCATAGTTTTCGAAAGAGCAAATCTCCGAGCCTACATTGCCCAAGGTGATGATGTCACCACCCATTGCGATACAACAGGCATTTGCTTCACCAGCTTGTGCGATGTCAGCAAGTTCTTGCTGTTCTTGTGTTAGTGCCATTTTAATCTTTTGTTGAAATAAGAACAATCGAGAAAAGCACCACGATTGCACCGATGATTGCGATAAAAGCTGAAGTTGGAATACCAAAGGTTTTTCCAGCCTCAATGTTTGCTTGATTGACTTGTTGTCCAATCAATGCTTGGCCGTACTGCGCTCCAATTTGAGACTCGACCATTTCTTGTTGGTTCTGCGTCACAAATACATTTGCGATTGCAGTACCCATTGTAGTAATTCCATTGATGACTTGAACGCCAATACCCGATGGGTTGGCATTGCCACTCTTACTAAAAGGCTGAATCGTCAATTCAGATTCAAGACCTCCAGTGTAGTTGGAATTGTCGTTGACGTAAGGAACAGTAAGAACTTCTTGTAGCGTATCTCCATCACTAATCCTCCGAACATCAGATTTAATTGACGGTACTGTTGCATTTTGTGGTGCAACAGAAAGGAGGTTCAAGCCCGATAGTTGAGCCTGAACCTCCTCCGGATTGTTGTCGATGATAAAATCTACTGCGAAGTTCGGGTCACTGTTCAGTTGCGCCATTACAGCGTTAGTGTTCCCGTAACTCATTTCAGTGATTTTTTAAATCATCCTTTCAAGAAGCCCTCCACGAAGAAGGTCAACGTGACGGTTTCAGATGCCTCGACAGCGATGTCAAATGCAGTCTGTCCGTCAACGACGACACGCTCTTGGATGGTCAACAGCTTTGAGTCAAACTGTGTGTTACGACGAGCCTTCTGAATGATGTTCGGGTGAGTCACCTGACGACCATCAATCGAGCAACGAACGATGTCAAAGTTCTTGGCGAACTGTGAATTGTCCGAAGAGACTTGGTAGTTAAAACCTGACAACACGATAGGGTTGCCGAAGGTTGAATTAAGAAGAGCATCCTTGTCTACAGTAGGAGTGTAGGTGGTGTCTTTGATTACGCCTGTTACAGAAGAGACGATTGTGGTTGCGTCAAACAATCGAAAGTCTTTCGATGCGGTTGTCGCGTTTGTGATGGTGACCGTAAATGCGCTTACGCCATCTGGATTTACTACTTTCATATTTCCTGAATTTTTTTAAGGGTGAATGAATTACCTCAAAAATCAGATATTTAAAAGCATCGTAGCCCCCTTTTGATATATCATTTTACCAACCCACCCTCTCTACCAAGTAAGTCAGGTCGATGTTGTTGTTGTTGAAGACCGTAACAATCTGTTGTGTGTCCGGTGTAATTAAAAGTTCTCCTGAAATCACGGCCAAGTCACCTTGCTTCCACCAGTTACGTCTCAAGTAGTTGGGCTGAATTTGTCCTTTCCTTAAAATACTTCCATCTATGTTTTGACGAAGGAAGTCAAATTGACCATCGTTTAACTGAATCAAAGGGTCGCCTCCCGTTCCTGAAGCATTGGACACGCGGTAAATGATGCCCGAAATTTTAATCGGGTACTTCCATAAGGTTTTTGCCAAAGCCTCTGGGTCTACACTGCTACCAGCCGCATCTCCAGCATTGGCCCTGTCACCTGCTCCCGGATTAAAATCATTGGAGTCGTAAAGGCTGAAATTGGTAGAAGTCCCACGAGCCGTGGTATTTAAATTGATGTTGTATGCCGAAACGCTTAATCCAAACTCTTCGTCATTGTCAAAGTTGAGGTTGTTCAGAATGCCACCATTCTCTTCTGTAATGATGTAATCGGACCATTTAAAATCATATCCATCGCCTACTTGGTCGCTCAAGTCGTGATGTGAAACACTGTCGTCAAATTCAGTGTTTTTCGGCAAAAACAAATCCATACCCATATACTTCTGTAGGGATTCGTCTCCTGTCTCGTGTTGATAGTCGTCGAGTACCTTTTCTACGTTTAAGTCTGTATGGATTGCCATTTTAAAGTGGTATTACCCTGAAGTAGTGATGGTTAGAATGACCATTGATTTCAGGTATGTGTTTTTCAGTCAACTCTTTAAACTTCGGGATGTTTTGCTTCAACCGTTGTGGGTTGTCCTTGATTTTAAAAAGTACGAGATGAGTTGCAAAGGTCCAAAAAGTTGGTGGAACTTCGTTTAGGCTGTGTGCCACAGCAAAAATATCTACGTCTTTTTGCCTCCTTCGAACAAGTAGTTGACGAACCCCTTCTTCGATTCTACTCCGCACGTAGTATCTGCAATCGTCCAAGACAAGATTCCCGTTCCTGTAGTTGACCAACTCCACAATGTCTTTGTAGTCTGGGGCGATGATTCTTGCTTTTTTGCCATCTTTTAAAAGGTCTATTTCGCTAATATCAATGGTTGGAATCATTGACCACTCCAATCCATCAGGGTCCACAACAAGAGTTTTTCTGTTGTCAATCAACTTTTTTGTGAGGGTCGTTTTTCCAGTTCCGTTTGTTCCAACGATGATGAAAAAAAGAACCTGTCTTACTTTCTTTTCAGCCATTTAAAGTAGGTCATTGTCTTGCACATACGCCCTTTTAATAGGTGCGCTACGCACAACACCGTTTGCGGTTCGGCTACCAGTTTTCTTCCTCATAAAAGCATTTAAACGAGCCATTCCCCAAGCCTGTCTTGAGTTAGGGCGACCACCACGTATCGTGGGACGATAACTACTACTGTAAGCACCCATACCCCTGCGAACCACTGCTTTAGCCGTTGAAACAGTGATTCTTTTTCGAGGATTTTTGCCATTGTAAGACGAAACTTTGCTTTTAATCTTGTCAGTCAAAGAAGCACCAAAGGTGATAGACTTTGCTGATTTTTTACTCTTTGCAGACCCCTTCTTGTTGGTCTTACTGCCTTTAATTCTGTCCTTTTTAGGTGCTGGGGTCTTGCTCAAATTCATTTACGTGAAGGTTTCGTCTAACAAACGCTCCAATGTACGAGCCATAGACGTTTTTTCTTTAAAATTTGTCACCTTCTCCTTTTGTACATTGACATACTTCTCATCTGTAAGCAAGTCGATTGCATTGGGCAATAGATTTAAAAGAGGACTTACTACAGCATAGTTTGACCAGTAAACATTTTGTTGAATGTCGTCGCTTCTTTCACATAGGGTAAAGAAACCTCGGTGCAACGCTTCAGCCATTCGTAAACTTTCTGCAATACGATTAAACTGTGAAGTCTTTAAAACATTTGTGGTTGGTGAACTTCCAATGGACAAGATGAAACTGTAGTCAGAAACATCTTCAAATAGTTTGTCACCCCATTTTGCTTGAATGACACCAATGTCTACGTGATTTGCCAACTGCTTTAAAAGGTCACTACGCCTGTCACTTGCTCCCCCGTAAAAAGCAATGCCTCGGCTGGCATCTTCTTTCCAGCAAGGTTTAAAACAATCTTTTTGGAAACCCCAATCAAAGACGTGATATGAATTGCAACCTTTAAAATGTGGAGCGTTTTGAATTGAGTAATCCCATACGTTCATATTTTCACTCCACCTCACCCACTGCGGTCTTTTCTTTTCAAGCCGAAAGTTTGCACACCACTTTTCCTCTTCCATATCGTCGAAGAGTTTAAATAGGATGTCAGTTCCGTGCAACAAAAAACCTTCTACGTTTTCCACCTGAAAGACTGCGCTGTTTTTTCGATTTAAAACTTCAGTGTCTTTCAACATATCGTCTGTGATGAATTGCCAAAATGTCAAATTCACCGTGTCGCGATTGGCCGTGTCAGTTCTTTCTACTGTGTGACCCAACTCCTTTAACGCACATTCAATTAAATCTAATCCCGGTGCAAGACCACGGTAGGCGCGATGTTGCTCAACGTCAGGGTGTAGCAGTGATATTTTCATTTCTTCATCAAAATTCCAAGTCCGTGTG
>Ga0209337_1000965_pt1 | contig 22442 bp, 39 predicted proteins | sample LinPmetageLP53_FD_184044 | JGI IMG/M metagenome (GOLD analysis project Ga0209337, IMG submission 184044) | Marine viral communities from the Pacific Ocean - LP-53 (SPAdes) (version 2) | ecosystem: Environmental > Aquatic > Marine > Oceanic | place: Pacific Ocean | collected 2010-02-08 | reverse complement strand
GGGTGGAGTAGATGGTACATGGACAGTAACAACACCATGTGATACAATTTCACAAGGTAGTGGAAATTTTGGACCAATATATCAAGAAACAGGAGTAATTCAAGCTTGTACAGAAAATGATATTAATGGTTGTACAGATGTAGAGTATGTAGAATTTAATCCATTAGCCAATGCAGATGATGGAACATGTTTAACACCAAATGTATATGGTTGTGTAGATGAAGGTGCATTTAATTATAATTTAGATGCTACATCAATGTTAAATACTCCAAGTTGTAATAACACATTAAGATTAACAGATTGGGCAGATAATGGATGGGCTGGTTCATTCTTAGTAGTGACTCAAGGAAACAATTGGTGGGGACCATTTACATTAGAATCAGGACAAACTCAATTAGATACAATATTAAATTTGAATACATCTGAAATGGTTAATACTTATTTCTATTCATTTGGTAATTCACAACAATCAGATGAACAATGTAAATTTGAAATAATTAATCCAGTAGGATTAGTTATACTTGAAGGTGGGACAAATCCATATACAAATCCAATTCTATCTTATAATCAATACGGATTTATTTATAAAGGTCAAGCAAAATGTGGTAATAACTGTATTCCAAAAGTTTACGGATGTTTAGATGATGGAGCAGTTAATTATGATGAATTAGCAAATACAACAAGTAATGATTGTTACTATAATCCAGGTTGTACTAATGAAGCATATACAGAATATTATACTTATATTGATGTAAATGGGATAGTGGCTGATTATGATAATGGTTCATGTATTGAATTTGCAATATTTGGATGTATGAATGAAGATATGTTTAATTTTGATTTTACTGCAACAGTTAATGGAACAGCGATAGGAGATCTTACTGATCCATGTGAGATGTATGTATTAGGATGTACAGACGGAACAGCATTTAATTATAATGAATTAGCCAATTTAGATTTTGATGGACTATTATGTACACCTTTTATAAATGGATGTATGGATATAGAAGCCTTAAATTATAATGAAGATGCTAATACCGATAATGGATCTTGTATAGAAGTAGTAAATGGTTGTACAGATTCGACAGCATTAAATTACAATTCAGAAGCAAATGTTGATGATAATACTTGTACACCTTTTATATATGGATGTATGGATAGTTCAGCATTTAATTATGATTCAGATGCCAATACTGATAACGGAAGTTGTATTGAAATAGTTGAAGGTTGTACAAATACATTATCAGTTAATTATAATGCAGATGCAAATACAGATGACGGCTCATGTGTATTGATAGTATATGGTTGTATGGACAATACAGCACTTAATTATAATGAAGATGCGAATACAGATAATGATTCTTGTATAGAAATTGTAGAAGGATGTACAGATTCAAATGCACTTAATTATAATGATTTAGCAAATGTAGAAAACTTTACATGTATACCAGTAGTGAATGGATGTATGGATTCAACCGCATTAAATTATGATATAGATGCAAATGTTGATAACGGTTCTTGTATAGAAATTGTAGAAGGATGTACTGATAATACTGCATTAAACTATAATGATTTAGCAAACCTAGATGATTTTAGTTGTATCGCTTACATATACGGTTGTACAGATGAAACAGCACTTAACTATAATGATTTGGCTAATACAGATAATGATAGTTGCATTCCATTCATATATGGTTGTACAAATACAAATGCATTAAATTATGATTTGTTAGCCAATACAGATGATTTTAGTTGTATCCTACCAATATATGGTTGTACAGATGATACAGCAACTAATTATGATCCTAATGCAAATGTAGATAATAATTCTTGTATACCTTATTTATATGGATGTACTAATCCAATAGCATTAAATTATGATGAACTAGCTAATACAGATAATTTTAGTTGTATTCTTCCTATTTACGGTTGTATGGATGTTAATGCTTTAAATTATGATATAAATGCAAATGTAGATAATGAAACATGTATAGAAGTAGTTGAAGGGTGTACTAATCCTATTGCATTAAATTATAACGAATTAGCTAATGTAGATGATTTTAGTTGTGTTCTTCCAATATATGGATGTACAGATAGTACTGCATTAAACTATGATGAACTTGCAAATGTGGATAATGATTCATGTATAGAAATTGTTATTGGTTGTACTGATAGTACAGCATTAAATTATAATGAATTAGCTAATGTGGATGACTTTTCATGTATATCATTTATTTATGGATGTACTAATAGTACTGCATTAAATTATAATTCATTAGCAAATACAGATAACGGAACTTGTATTGTGATAATAGAAGGTTGTACTGATCCAACCGCTCTTAATTATAATGAGTTAGCTAATGTGGATGACTTTTCATGTATAGCATTTATTTACGGTTGTACAGATCCATTAGCATTAAATTATAATGACCTAGCCAATACGGATAATGGTTCTTGTATTGAATATGTATATGGATGTACAGATCCAAATGCATTTAATTATAATGCAAATGCCAATACAGAAGACTTTACATGTATTGAAGTTGTTATAGGATGTACTGATGAAGATGCAATTAATTATGATCCATTAGCCAATACAGATTCAGGAGGATGTGTAGATGTGTTAACAGGTTGTACTGATGTTAGTGCATTTAATTATAGTTTAACAGCAAATACAGATGACGGTTCATGTGAATATGATGCAGGATGTAGTGGAGGACCTGGTGAGCCATATTGGTTACCAAATGAATGTTTTGCATGGGTAATATCAGTAGATGATGAATGTTGTTCGGGAGAATGGGATGGTTATTGTATTGAATTATATAACTATTGTGACCTAGGTTGGCCAATAGAGTTAGAAGAAAATTCAGATGAATTATTAATATATCCTAATCCAGTTACAGATATTTTATCAATTAATGGTAGCTCGGAAGTGGACGTGGATATTTATGATATGGTAGGTAATTTAGTGATATCTGAACAAAATGCTAAACAAATAAATATGTCTAAGTTACCAAGTGGTATATATAATATGAATATACTATATAAAGGTGTTAAACTTAATCAAAAGGTGGTTAAACAATGAAAAAAATACTAGTTCTATTATTAATAGTTCCTTTCCTAATGTTTGGACAGGAGACTAAAAAAGATTCAAAAGTCAAAACAGAAATCAAAAAGATTTTCAAATTCTCAACATTTTATAGTGCAATTAATGGAGGATCGTCATTAACAGATGATGACATATATTCTATTACAACAGGTACATTAAATCAAAATGTAATTGAAACTCCATTTGATTATTCAATTATATTTGGTATAAGGAAGATAGCCAGATTTGGATACTTACCAAAAGAAGCATTTAAGAAAGGAAATGAAAATTCATTCAGTGATGCATCAACAATTGGTAGAGTTACTGGATTTGAATTTTTATTTGAAGGAGAATATAAAAGACAACAAGGATTAACATTTTTTGATCAACATCATTTTATTAGATATGTTGCAAATAGATGGATGGTTAAAGTAGAATATCTTAAAGATGGATTTGCAGATATAGAATATTTTGAATCATCACAGAGAAGAAGAAAGAAAATTGGAAAGAAGTTTTCAATTAATGCAGGATTTGCACAAAGGATATCAGAACCATATGGATTTGATCCTTTAGCAGATTGGGTATTAGAAAATGGAAATTTACATTATACATATTTAGCATTACAAGAAGGATATGGTATAGATCCACTTAATGGAATATATACAGACCCAAATGGTAATGTAGTTGCACAATCAAATGAAGTATGGGAAGAGGTTATTATACCACAAATGTTAGATGGGTTTGTTGCAAGTGAAAAAGATAAATTACCTAGTGTATGGAATCAATCATTAATTTTTGGTGCTGATTATTATCATTATACAAAAAAATATTGGTTACATGTATGGGGTAATGTGTTACCATTACATTTGAATACAGGAAATGAATATTCATATCATGAATTTAATGGTGGTAATTGGATAGATTATTCAGGAGGAGTAATTTTTGGTTATTGGTTTAATAAGAATCTAGGAGTATTTGTTGAAGGTAAGTATAACAAGTATTGGAATAGAGAATGGCACAACTTCTCATTTGGTGTCAATTATAAAATATTTTAGGAGATGAGATATGGCTAAAGAATTAAATGAAGATACAGGCTTTCAGGTAAGTATAAAAACATTAATAGCAATTGGATTTGCAATGGCAACTATTATTAGTATGTGGTTTATGTTACAGGCTGATATTGAAGAAGCAAAAGAATTACCAGTAATAGAAATTCCACCACCAGATATTACAAGAATGGAATTTGACATGAAGGATCAGAATATACGTTTAACTATACAAAACACTCAAGATGATGTTTCAGAAATTAAAGAAGATTTGAAACGTATCGAGGATAAAATAGATAGATTAAAGTAGGAGGATATATGAAAAAATTATTATACTTATTATTGTTAGTGTCGGGAGTGGCATTTTCACAAATTAAAGTGATACATTTTAATGCAAGCTGGAATGCAGCAAATAATGTACCATGGTTTGAAGAATTGACGGATTGTAATATTAAATTTATTGATATCGCAGCTGATGCACAAGCAGGTGCAGATTATAAAATATCAGTTGTACCTACAATACTAATATTAGTAGATGGTGAAGAAGAAGAAAGATATCAAGCAGATATATCATTTAGTATGCAAGCGACAAAAGAAGATGTCCAAGAGGCCATCGATGAAATATTAATGGATCAATTTTAATATGGAACTAAAAGAAGCATTAGGTAGAATTTATGAAACCGCAAAAGATAAATTTGCAATAAACTCTACACCTAAACTTAAATTAATTCAAGACAAAAAAAATGCAAATTCTTTATTTGGAATGACAGCACATTATAATCCAGCCAATGAAGAAATAACATTATATACAACAAATAGACATCCTAAAGATATTTGTAGATCATTTGCTCATGAGTTAATTCATCATGTACAAAAAGAAAGAGGTGACATATACCCAATGAAAGAATTAGGACCTAATTATGCACAAGAAGATGGCCATATGAGAAAAATGGAAATGGAGGCTTATTTAAAAGGTAATCTTTTATTTAGAGATTGGGAAAATACAGTTCAAAAAGGATAATTTGATATTTATATAAAAGGGAAAAATTATGAGCAAATTTAATCACGGTAAATGGATAAAATCATATAAAGCGTTGATGTTAGAAAAAGATGAAAAGGTAACACTTAAAGACCTATTACACACTACCAAAGTGGATGATAAGAAAGCTGATAAAGTGGATATCAAGTTAGGAGCTGAAAATGATCTAGCAATTGAAAAGGATAAGGATGGCCATGATGTTTATGCTAGAGGATTAACAGAAGCAGCAGAATATAGATTCCAAGCCGGTGATATGTATTCAAATGATTTTGATTATGTTGGTATGTTAACAGCAGGATCAGAAGCAGTATATGAAATGGGATTAGAACATTTACAAAAATTATATGATTCATTTGAAGATGTTAATTATCATACAGAAAAAGCAGATTTAGGCAATGCAATTGAGTGGATGGAAGACCCAGGTCAAGATGCAAATCAAGCACAAGAAAGAATAGAAGACTTTTTAGAATCATTTAGAGCAGCATGCTTAAAGACTTTAAAAGAAATTACCAGGAGATAATATTATGAAATTAAAAGATATAATTAAAGAAAATGGATTAGGACAATTACCTTCATCTAAATTAATAAAGATGAAAACTAATCCTTTAACTGAACGACCTATTAATAGAGGAAGAGTAGATTATTCTACGATGGAATTGAAATCAAACATTGCAACGAAGTGGCTAACTACTGATAATATGATAGACGATTTAACACAATGGGTACAATCTGTTACAGATGCATCCGGAACAGGATTAACTCGAGAAATTGGATTGGCGCTTAAGGAAATGGGCGTTAATATTATCAAAGGTCAAGATGTAGATGGTGAAGATAGACCATCTGGTGCAGCGAGTAGATTTGATTAAGAGAATATAAATGGCAAAGATGTATAATACATTCAATCATATAGTATCTCATTCAAAGAAAAGGCCAGGTGTTCATGCTAAAACTAAATCATCAAATTCAAAAAACTCAAAATTTTATAAGAAAAAAAATAGAGGCCAAGGATGATCAAATTAAAAAATATATTAAATAGAATAGTTGAAGCTAGTATTGTAACAAGAAATGCATGGAATAGAATGTCAGATGATGAAAAGATTAGTGCTTTAGAAACAGCATTTGAAGATCCAGATGAAGCTATGAAGCATTATGAAAAAGACTATGAAGATCTACCAGATATAGCTCTTCAGAATATGCATAAAAAATAATAAAGAGATGACCAATGTGGGATATATTTAAAGAAAATAATGAATACAATGAAAAATCAATAATTGGATTTATAGCATTTTTAATTATGTGTGCTATCATGATAGCTGATCTAGTAACAGGTTGGGTTGGTAAAGATTTAGTAATTAATGAATTTGTATATGATTCATTTGTATTAGTAGTCCTAGGATGCTTTGGTATTGCTGGATTAGAAAAGTTTGCAGGGAAGAAAAAATGAAACTAAAAAATATATTAGAACGAATACTAGGTTTAAGTCAAAATGAAATTGATCAAATTGAAGAACCCAAAGGAAGTACTAATACTACAGTTAAAGTAAATGCCTTCGAAGAAGGTAAATTAAATGAAGCAAAAAGTGCTAAAGCATTAAAATCTGAGTATGATAAAGCTATCAAGAAAGAACAAGCACTTTCATCTTTAATGTTATTGAACTTAGCTAAGTATAAAGCAGCTAAAGCAAATGGTAATGAAAAGTTGATTGCAAAACATATAAAGATAGCTAGTGATTTAAGTAAGAAGAAAAAGGCTGCCAGTGAAGTTGCAAATACTACATATCAAGCATATGAAGATAAAATTAGCGGATTACATTCAGATGCCGAATTAGAGATTGAAATATGAAAAAATTATTTATATTAGTAATGATACTAACATTAAGTTCATGTATGGTATCTCAAAAATCATTTGATAAAAAATGTTGCGAATTAGAAGCACAAATAGGTGATTTATCAGAAGTAATCGACTCACAACAAACTGAATATAGATTGAAAGAACAACTCTTAAGAGAGCAAGTTAACAATCTCTGGAAAGAAGTTGAAAAGGTTCCTGATAACTAGGAATTACGAAATATTTTTATTATATTATAATATGAAACGATTTATAAATTTACATAAAGAAATGTGTGAACACTTTCATGTATGGAGTGGAACAGATTGGTATACAACAGCATGGATATCTTGGCTTAAAGGAGTTATTTTTGGTATTATTATAATGATACTTTTATCAGGATGTTACATTACATCATATACTCCAGATCCGATATATGAAGACCGTCCACATTCAACAGAAGTATATTATAATGGAATAGATCTATATTGGGGATATCATACTGGATTCTATTATTATTATGGAACACCTCATTATTACCCATGGTGGTATTACTATCAATTTATTCCACCTTATCATTATCATACACATTCTCATGTACATGTGCATTGCGATAACGGACATTATGTATATGGACATAGAGGACCTACATTAAATAATAATGTCGCAAAAGATTTTACTCCAACTATTAAAGTAAGAAACAATAAAGATAAATCATTTGTCTTTCCTAGGGATTGGAAATCTAGCAATTCACCTCGAACGAATAAAATAGATTACAACAGGATATTTAATATCAATCCACAAACAAATATTAGACCTATTAACAATAATAAACCTATTATTAGTAACAATAATAAACCTAATAGGAATAATAACAAATCTAATAATAGATCTAATAAAACAAATCAACCAAACAAACCTCGTAAATAATTTGGAATCGTGTGTGCTTTTTCTTATATTTATATAAAATAAGGAGGTATGCAAACAATGACAGAAAATTATCTAGAACTCGCAATAGAAGATGTCTATGATATTATAACTAATGTCAGTAGTTGGCCTCAAGGTTTTACTAAAGAAATGAAAACAAGTTTCTTAAATGGAATGATTAAACATTTCGAAGAACGAGAAGAATATGAAAAATGCGAAAAATTATACACAATTGTCCAAAGATTGGAAAATAACAAGCAAGATATTGGATGTAGCAGAATTGAGCCAAACTGATCATCAAAATATATACTTAGTATATGTTCAAGATGGTAATGGTAATAATATAGCTGCCGAAGAAGCATATGGTATAAACCATAGGACAGAAGTTACAAAAGACCTATTAGATAAATATGGTGTATATGTTGATAAAATAGAACATGAAGACTAATATGTATTGGATACAAACAACAAGTTATGGAAAATTCAAAATCAACTGGGAATATAAAGAAAAGGCGACCAAAAAGAAAACGTATGTCTTTGTATATACTGAATGATGGTGTAAATTCATTTGATTATGTTATACATATATTAACAAAATGTATACCTATGTGTAATTCATTGAGGGCAGAACAAATTGCAAGATTAGTACATGACTCAGGTGAATGTAAAGTTCACGAAGCATTTCCTCCAACCATATATTTAATTTATGCTCAATTAACAAAAGCAGGATTATCAGTTAAACTTAAAATAGATAAAAAATGAAAACAACAATTAAAACTCTAGGCTTTATAGGCCTTACAATTTTGTTAATATTTGTATTGACTAAAAATAAACAAATAAGACAATATAAAATTAATGAACAACATCATATGGAATCTTTAGACACATTACAATTGGAATTGGATAGTCTAAAAATACAATTGAAAAAAATATTACATAAAGTAGATTCATTACCAATACCAATAAATGTTAGAGCAACCATGTATCATCCAGTAGAAGCACAATGTGATGATAGTCCATTAATAACAGCTGATGGTAGTAGAATACATCCACATCAAGTATCAGATTGGAATTGGATTGCAGTTAGTCAAGACCTATTGAAAAAGAATGGTGGTATATTTGATTATGGCGATCAGGTATATGTTAAAGGAACTCACAGAGATGGAGTTTATACTATAAGAGATTGTATGAACAAGAGAAAAACATTTCAAATTGATATATTAGAATCAATAGGTACTAGTCAATACAAATATGATGAGATTGAAATATTTGCCTTAAATGATTAGGAATTACGAAATAAATTTCTTATATTATATATAATGAGTAAAAGAAAAATAAATAATAATTGGTTAGATATGTCATTAACAACAAATGTTATAGCAAAATTAGAACTTGAAGGATTACACAATTGGCCAGATGCGCAAGGAGTATTTCCTGAAGTAGGATTTTTATCAAATATGCATAGACATAAATGGTTTATTACGGCTAAGAAAAGAGTAAATCATGATGATAGAGATGTTGAATTTATAATGTTCAAAAGAGATATAATAGAATATCTTGCAAGTAAGTATTATAATGAAGATGCTAGAACGCATGAGTTTGGAGCTATGAGTTGTGAAATGTTAGCCAAAGAAATACTGAAAGAATTTGATTGTGTATACGTATCAGTATTTGAAGATAATGAAAATGGAGCTGAAATATATTCTCCGGATCATATTTATAATTGATCGTTAGTAGTTATATTAGCTGCTTATTTGGACCCGGGTTCGATTCCCGGCATCTCCACCAAAAGATATTTAGATATGGGGATGACTGGATTTGACAGTAAGTAAGGGTATAATGAAGATCACGTTTAACTGGCGAACAAGTTGAAATGGCGATGGCGGCTTAGGCACCCTGACCCGATCGGTTAAAAGAGGTCATGTCGATAAAACCTCGGAGGATGGTAGGTATTAATTAAAATAAGAAAGTTATGACTAAAGAAAAAGATTATGTAATTGAAATCATGAATAAATGGTATTCAGCATTAAAAAAGAATAATTCAACAGTAGAGCCTAAGGCAGCCACATTATTAGGTGGCATATTATCTGCATATGATTTAACTCTAAAAGAAAAAGAACCAGATGTATTTGATACATATTTAAGTACACCTGCAAATAAAATGAATGATTTTTGGAAAACATTAAATGATTCAGATAAGGCATATATTGAATCCAAAAGGATAGAAATGCGCAGACAATATTATCATGAGAAAAATTTATCAGATGATCAAGGTAAAACATTACTAAAAGGATAACAAATGCCATTCAAGCCAGGAGAAGGAAGGCCGCCAATGAATGTATCAGAATCTGAAATTCGATACGCAATGGAAAATTCACAATCCTGTATGGGCGCAGCTAGATTCTTAAAGATATCATATGAAGCATATAGAAAGTATTCAAAACTTTATATAGATTCAACATCCGGTAAGACATTATTTGAATTGCATAAGAATCAAAAAGGTAAAGGTATCAAAAGAATCGCAAAACCAAGATTGCGTGGCCATTATGGTTTGTTAGATATATTAGATGGCAAATATCCTAATTATCCGCATAACAAACTAAAGCCAAGATTATTGAAAAATGGCCTAATGGAAGAAGAATGTTGTTCATGTGGATATTGTGAAAGAAGAGTATCAGATTATACAGTTCCATTACTATTAGATTGGATAGATGGAGATAGAACAAACCATAACAGAGATAATTTAAGATTATTATGTTATAACTGTTACTATCAGGAAGTAGGAAATCCATTAGGTGGAAGAATGAGAAATAACTATTAAAAATTATACAATGTACATACCAACAATAAAATTTGAATCGGATGAACAATTTACATCAGCTATGGCAAACAACGAATATGACATCCATATGAGAACGTTATATGGTATTGATAAAGCCTTCAATACTAATAATGACTATGTGACTATTGCATATTTAGAAACAAATGATACAGTGGCAGAATTAGGTGTCCCGGATGATGTATGGATTGATAACTTAGAAAAAACATTAGATTATTTTGAAGAAATTGAAGACTACACTAGATGCCAAGAAGTCGTCCAACTCATTGAAAAACTTAAGAAATAACCCAAGTGGTTCCATATTTATTGATATGGATGCCAAACGAAAGAAAGTTGAAAAATTACTTTCTGATAAATGGGATATCGAGAAACAAATCGATCAAATCCAGCGCGATTGCAAACATGAAAAACAGGTTATAAAACAAGTAGCAAATGGAACTAGTTCTATTCCAAGACACGTTTGTGAAAGTTGTGGTCGATTCCTCGGGTACTTATCACCACAAGATATCCATAATTTCTTAAAACTTTTCTGAAACAAAGCTGCCAAAAGATTTGGTAGTACGAGATTTTTTCCTTATCTTTATAATACTAGCTAGTCAATCTTACAAGGTAACTTTTCTGAAAAAAAGCTGCCAAAAGATTTGGTAGTACGACTTATTTACCTTATCTTTATTATATAAGAAATAAGATAATAAAAATTAAAAATTGAGAGATATGAAAAAAATTAAGTCAAAATACGGAATCGAAATTACAAAACCACATTCAAAAGACATGTATGATCATAACGATCAAGTTGCTGAAGAAATGAAAAGAAATATCTTATCAGAGATACATTTATCATATAGTCAAGCTATGGGAGATATAGCTTCTAATGGTGGAATGTATGCCGGAGAAGATAGATTAAGACAGATAGGAACTGCAATTGAAGGTTCAGGATATGGTGAAGGATATGAGTTACGTGATATTCAAGATAACATTATTAATACATTAGCCAATATTGCTAATTGGCAATTGCATGAAGAGTATAGTTACTTATGCTTTGAAAATATTGTTCCTAGAACAAGATTTATGATGGTTGGATTTGATTGGGAGAAACATGATTATAGTTACTGTACCGATATAGATTTATCACCAGTATTAGATAAAAAATAATTAAAAAAAGTTATAAAAAGATTAGGACTTACGAGATATTTACCTTATTTTTATAGTATATAAAAAGAGATATTAATTAATAAAAATTACCAAATGAAAAATTATAGTTACTTTAAAGTAGAAAAGAAAAACGGAAAGTATGTTGTTGTAGATGTACAAGGAAAGGTCCGTAAGGATATTTATGTTAGGGATCATATGTTAGAGTTAGCTCATTCAAATGATCAATGTATAGCATATGAGGCCGAAAGTGGAAGAGCCTTCAGAAAAGACATGTCATTGTATAGTGATATGGTACCATCAGAGAAACAAATGGAATCAAGTAATAAAATAGAATCAGATCCAGTATTGAATTTTATTCATAATGAAGCAGTAGGATTACGTCCTGATACATTGGTAATGCCAGATCTTAAATGGAAGTATTTAGTTAGATCAGCAATGAGATCTAAAAACATTATGATGACTGGTGCTGCCGGATGTGGTAAAACAATGGCCGCTAAGAAATTAGTTGATGCATTAGATCGTCCAGAGTTCTATTTCAATTTAGGTGCTACTCAAGATCCAAGAGGGACATTGATTGGTAATACGCATTTCAAGAAAGAAGAAGGTACAACCTTTTGTGAATCATTATTTGTGAAAGCAATTCAGACTAAGGATGCCGTTATCCTATTAGATGAGATATCAAGAGCACATCCAGAAGCATGGAATATTTTGATGACAGTGTTAGATGCTGGTCAAAGATATTTGAGATTAGATGAACATGAAAGTGCTCCAACTATTGAAGTTGCAGAAGGTGTTTGTTTTATTGCAACAGCTAATATTGGAACTGAATATACAGCGACTAGAGCGATGGACCGTGCATTAGTAGATAGATTTATTATTGTTGAAATGGATACATTGAGCCAAGAACAAGAGTCAGGATTGTTAGCAAAATTACATCCAGGTATTACTTCTAACCAAGCTGATAACATTGCAGAAATATCTTCAATGACTAGAAAAGAGATCAAGTCCGATGCTCCTAGAATAACAAATGCTATTAGTACTAGATTGAGTGTTGAGATGGCAGGATTGTTAGAAGATGGATTTACATTAGCTGAAGCAGCTGAGGTTTGTATTTATCCATTCTTTGATGAAGATGGAGGTGTTGATTCAGAAAGAACATTTATGAAGCAAGTAGTTCAAAAGTATTGTGGTGAAGCAGAAGTAGAAGAAGATTTGTTCAATGCAGAAGAGATAGGCGAAGAAGTTCAATCATAATTTGGTAATTGGAAAGGTAGGTAGTCAATTGCAATATTTACAATAGAATTAGAATTACGCAAGGTGCTACCTACCAATCCTTAAAAATAAAAAATATGAATAGAGAATATTATATAAAGAAAGGATTTAAGTTATATGCAATTATGACTCCATCAGACAAGTATGCACAAGGTATTGAAGTAATGTATCCAAGTAATCCAATCAAATCAGATAATCAACCAGCCGTTTATATCTTAGCAGAAAGATTTGGCAAATTAATGAAGATTGGAGAGACGCAAAATTTAACATCTAGATTTTATAAAGGATATAAATGTATATCTAATACAACAAATGATAGGATTAGAGAACATATAAAGACTGTAGAAGATCTTTGGGTATATGTATTACCTATGCCAATTATAAAAGAAAAGGTATTAGGATACAAATGTGAAACATCATATGCAAAAGGATTAGAGTATAATTTGTTAAAAGAATATAAAGATAAGAACGGAGTAGTGCCTCCATTAAACATATTTATAAAATGATGACAGAGAAATTTTATATGAGCCTAAAAAAAGGCCAAGTAGGAGAAAAAAAAGTAATTGAACGATTACAAGAAAAGGAAATTGAAGTTAAAGATTTAACTAATTACAGCGAGTATGAATACTATCAAAAACGTGGTATTGATGCTCAATTAAAAAATCGAAAAACAAATGTTTGGGAAAATTTTGATGTTAAATCTAATATAATGCCAAGTGGTTTAGCATATATAGAAATGACAAAACCAAGTGGAGATCCTGGATGGTTATATAAATCTAAATCAGATTGGATATTTCATTATTGCAATTATGAAAAAGATATTTATTTTTATAGACTTGATGAAATGCAAAATTATATAAAATCTAAAGAAAAGAATAATTCCTTGAAGATAAGTCAGCTCAAAGATGGATCATATGGCCATTGGATGCCTATAAAAAAGTTTAATAAATTTGTAAAAAAGCTGTAAAAAGATTAGGACTTACGACTTATTTTCCTTATCTTTATTATATAAGAAATTAGATAATAAAAATAGTAAAAATTAAAAGATATGATATATAATAATTCAAGTTTTTGGTTAAATGATGATTTCCTTAATGATAATAATGATTGGGGATTTGATGATGAAATTACAAAACCAAAGGGCAAAGATCCAATCAAGTTATCAGGTTATCGTAGAGCGATAGGTAACTTTGTTAGAATTGTAACAGGTGAATCTATTCCAGTTAGATTTACAGAATCAGGTGATAGCTATACAGATGGTACATCAGTTACCATTTCGGCTTCATTGAAAGACAAAGATTTTGATCCTGCCGTTGGTTTAGCATTACATGAAGGTTCTCATATTAAATTAACAAATTTTGAAACATTGAAAACATTAGAAGATTTTGTTAAGAAGGATGATCATATGATGAATGTGATAGCTAATAAGCATGAAACAATTGCAGATAGATGGGATGCATTAGGATATGCATTACCTAAGGTTAAAGATCTTATTAACATAATTGAGGATAGAAGAATTGATAATTTTATTTACAAGACGGCTCCTGGTTATAGAGGTTACTATGAAGCATTGTATGATAAATATTTCAATGCAAAGATTATCGATAAAGGTCTTAAGTCAGCTGAATATAGAGAAGAGACATGGGATTCATATATGTTCCGTATTTGTAATATGACCAATGTGAATACAGATTTAAATGCATTAAAAATGTTAAGAGCTATTTATAGATCAATTGATGTTAAAGATATTGCAAGACTAAAAAATACAAATGAAGTTAGAGATTTAGCTTGGGATGTATTTAAAGCAATTGAAATGGTTATTCCAGGAGATAAGAAAGATGATGATGGAGAAGAAAAGGGTAATGCAAAAGGAGGAGATAATAAAGATGGAGAACCTAATGATGGTGAGCCTAATGATGGTAATGGAGAACCAAAAACACCAGAAGGAGATTGTGATGATGATGGATCTAAAGCAGAAGGAGAAGAGGCCAAGAAAGGTGGTGATGGTAGAAATTTAGGTGGACCAAAAGCTCCTAAAGATTTAGAAAAATTAGATGATCGTCAAAAGCATCAATTAGAAAAGGCTATTGCAAAGCAAAAAGAATTTCAAGATGGTAAGACTAAAAAGACAAAGATATCTAAAACATTAAATAAGCAAATGAAGGCCATGGAGAATAGTGGTGTAGAAATGAAAGATGTTGCATATGATGCATATTGGGGTAAACAAAAGGCTGAAGTAACTATTATTAGAAACTTTAATAAACAATTGATTGATAATGTTCATTGTGATATGTGGTTAGATAAGGATAGATATCATGTTGAAAAGCGAATGCAAGAACATCAAGAATGGATTTCAGATGGTATTAGAAAAGGTATTGTTCTAGGTAAGAAATTGAAAGTAAGAGCAGAAGAAAGAAATACTAAATTCAATAGACAAAGATCAGGTAGAATTGATAAGAGAATGATTGCAAATGCAGGATTTGGTGCTGAAGCAATATTTGAAAAGATAGAATCATTTGCTTATAATCCAGGTCTTATTCATATATCAATTGACAATAGTGGTTCAATGGATGGCTCAAGATTTGAAAATGCACAAATAGCGGCAGTAGCAATTGCAAAGGCATGTAGTATGATAGAGAATATGGATTGTATTATTAGTTATAGATCGACAGCATATTTTGGTGGTGAAAAATATAATCATTCACAAAGAGATTGCAAGCCAGTTGTATTGATTGCATATGATTCTAGAGTGCATGGAATGACTCAAATTAAAACAATGTTACCATATGTTGATACAGCTTCATTAACTCCAGAAGGATTATGTTTTGAAGCGATCATGAAAGATATAGTTGAATCATCTAGAGGTAAGGATTCTTATTTTGTTAACATGTGTGATGGTCAACCTTATTACAATGATTATTATGGTGATAATGCAATTCAGCATACTAAAGCGCAAGTTAAGAAAATGAGATACGAAGGTATTAAAGTTATTAGTTATTATATTACATCATCAGTACATGGTGCACCAGAAAGAGAAGTGAGTCAATTTAAAACAATGTATGGTAAAGATTCTCAATTTGTTGATACCAATAAGATAGCAGAAATAGCAAGAACAATGAATAGTAAATTTTTAGAAACAGCATAGATATGAATTTTATTTTAACATATTTTTTTATAGGAACTACGTATATGTTCTTTCTAGAGGTATTAGCAGATTGGCTAGCTAATACATTGAAAAAGCCTAAATTAACAGATGAATTAACATTAGTTCATAGGTTAATAGTTATTATAATATGGCCAATGGGATTGGTTATATTTTTGTATAATTTTATTAAAACAAAGTATAGATTATGAGTAAATTTTATAGATTAACAGTACATCTTAAAGACGTACTAAAAACAGATGTGACATCGGGAAGAGCCAAAAATGGTAAAGGCCAATTTGTAGATACAAAGCAAAAAAAGCTTTTTAATACATTATCCTTTATGGTAAAGGATCAGGAAGAAGCAAATAAAACATTAGCAGAAGTAAGAAAGGAATATACAATTGCTAAAGGAACTAATCCTAACAAGAAAGATAAGTTTGATAAAGAATTAATTAACTTAAGTTTTTCAAAGTAATGCTTAAATATGATTTTAAAAGACGAAGGGCAATCGATTGTAAATTTGTTGAAAAGAGTAAAACAAGTCCAGGTTATTTGAAATATGAAATAACCATATGTGAGTCAGATGGTACAACACATACCAAACCAGCATATGGAGTTGACATGCAAGATGCAATATCAAGATTGATTAATAAAGAAAGAACTATTAAGGTAGAAAAGAAATTCTATAATTATCCTTTCTTATTATTTTTAGCATGGATAGTAGTAATGAGCTGGCCAGCTTTTATATTTGGAGTGAGTGGACCAAATATGATACTATGTGCCTTTATTGGAACAATTGTTATAACATTAATAGGAACTTGGTGGTACAATTATATAGATAAGAAATAATTATTTGATATTTATATGTATATCAAAAGAGCATATCAATGGGGCATAAAGTATTTATCAGGCATACATACATTTATAAATGTAGTGATGAAGTATGTGCAGGTGAATGGAAAATTAATGAAGCCAGTGATATGGAAAAATTAAGGTGTCCACATTGCGGAAAATATGATTTAGTAAAATATGTAGACGTCGATCAAAGAACAAAGTATGAAAGAAGGTGGGAATAAGTCTTACCTCTTAAATAAAGTTATAAAGTGCATTTATCAAATTACGTAGGAAATACGCCATTGATTCCAATTAAGTTTGGAGAATACACTGTATGGGGAAAGGCAGAGTTCATGAACCCAGGTGGTAGTGTAAAGGATAGAATGGCCACGTATATAATAAATGATGCAGAAGCAAATAAAAAGATAAAAGAAGGAAGTGTTTTATGCGAAGCAACTTCAGGTAATACTGGAATAGCATTTGCAATGATAGCAGCAGAACGAGGTTATAAAATGAAAATTGTCATGCCATCAAATATGAGTATTGAAAGAAAAAAGATGTTCAAGTATTATGGAGCCAAATTAATTGAAGTAGATGCTGGAAATTTTGATGGAGCAATTGAATTAAGAGATAATTTATGTAAGGAAAATGGTTGGTTCAATTGTAATCAATTTCATAATCCTTTAAACATATTAGCACATTATAATGGAACAGGAATAGAAATATGGAAACAATGGAAAGAATATTCAAAGCCAGACGCCTTTATATTAGGTACAGGCACAGGAGGGACTTTAATGGGTTGCGGAAAGAGATTAAAAGAACATTGGAATGGTATGAAGATTATTGCCGTAGAGCCGGAGGAGAGTGCAGTCATGTCAGGAGGTCAACCAGGACTTCATGGAATACAAGGGATAGGAGACGGAAGCAAATTCTTAGTAGATTTAAATTTCGTAGACGAGGTAAGGACTATAAAGACAGATTGTGCAAAGACGATAGCAAAATATTTAGCAACAAAGAAAGGATTGTTTGTAGGCATATCAGCAGGCGCAAATGTAATGGCGGCCTTTCAATGGTTAATAGATAATGATAAGAAACATGCAATAACAATTCTCTGTGATAGAGGAGAAAGATATTTTAGTTGCCTATGAAGAATTATATAGAAGAACGCCCTTGGGGTAAGTTTGAAGTATTTATAGCTAATGTAGATTGTAAAGTTAAGAGGATAACAGTATCTCCAGGAGAAAAGTTAAGTTACCAATATCATAATAGAAGACATGAAGTCTGGACAATTGTTTCTGGGAATGCAACTATAACATTAGATGATAAAGTATCTCATCATACTTATGGTGAGACGATACAGATACCAGCTGGGACAAAACATAGAGTAGAAAATAAAAGTTTAGATGATTTAGTATTTATAGAAGTACAATATGGAGGTTACTTTGGAGAAGATGATATAGTTAGAATTGAAGATAAATATAATAGAAAATAGTTATGAAAATAAGATTAGATAATCAAGATAGCAAAATAGTTAAGGACAATGATACATATAGATTGATAGACAATACAGAACTAAACAATCTAGTTGTATCCAAAACGATATTACATCCAGGTAAATGTACAACCGGACATGATCACGCCGGCCAAGAAGAAGTATATCAATTCACATATGGCCATGGAACAATGAGAGTGGGAGATGAGAAGTTTGAAGTTAATCCAAATGATGTAGTATTGATACCGGATGGAGCATTTCATAAGGTATGGAACGATAGTGAGACAGAAGACTTAATATTTGTATGTGTATTTGATGGTAAAAGAAATCATTAATTCCTTAGGTTATTTGAAATAAATTTATTATATTATATTTAATATGAATTATATATTTGACATAGATGGAACATTGACTCCAAGCCGATTAAGAATCGATCCAGAGTTTGAAACATTCTTCCTTGAATGGATGAAAGATAAAGATGTGTATTTAGTTACAGGATCTGATAAAGATAAGACAATTGAACAGATTGGAGAAAAAATTTGGACAAATGCTAAACGTGCATATCAGTCATGTGGTAATGCAGTATATGAAAATGGAGAGTTAATTCAAAAGAATGAATATAAACTATCTCCAGACTTAGCTACATTATTAGCTAGTTGTATGTTTTGGTCTGAATGGCCAGAGACATACGGTAACCATATTGAAGAAAGGATAGGCCTAGTTAATTTTAGTACTATTGGTAGAGATTGTCCACAAGAAGCAAGAGAGAGATATGCTAAGTGGGATGCTAAGTATAAAGAGAGGCAATGTTTTTGTTCTATAATAGAAGAACAATTTCCAGAATTGGAGGCAACAGTGGGTGGACAGATATCAATTGACATTCATCCTAAAGGACAGAACAAAGCACAAGTGTTAGGGTATATACTAGGTCCAATAACATTCTTTGGCGATAAATGTCAGCCTGGTGGTAATGATTTTCCGATAGTTGACAGGCTAAATCAATTGAATGAAGAGGTAAATCTATCATGTACAATACATGAAGTAAAGGATTATAACGATACATGGAATATATTAAAAAGAAATTAGATGAAAGGAACATTAGGATTTACAGCAGGTAACTTCGATTTATTACATCCAGGTTACATAAATTGTTTTAAAGAAGCAAAAAGACATTGTGATAAGTTTATTATATTTTTACAAAAAGACCCATCACTACATAGGAAAAGTAAATATAAACCTATAGTGCCTTTATATGATAGATATAAAGCATTAATGTCGATACAATATATTGATGATGTATACACATATCAAACAGAAGAAGAATTGTATAATTTAATTAAATTTTGGAAACCTGATATAAGGATATTAGGAGAAGATTATATTGGTAAGCCATTTACCGGTGATGACCTTCCACCTAAAGTTATATACACTACTAGGTCTCATGGTTGGTCGACTACTAAACTAAAAGATTTAATTACAAAACAAACAATGAAACAAAATCCAGATATATTAAAAGAAAAAGTTAAAAAAGATGAATCAAGAAACAAAGATAATAAGAGTCAAGGACAGGGAGGCAACAGCTTACCAGTACCAGGCCTATAAAAATGGATGGGTGTTAGAAGTAGTAAATGACTTTGGAGAGTATTATACTGCAAAAGTATTAACAGGTAGTGTTCAACACACTGATAGAGTGATGGCAGTACATAAAGGTGATTGTGAGTTATTAACATTTGGAACTCCTGAAATAGATGCACAAGTAACGATGGTAGTATGAAAAAAAGTATAGTAATTACAGGAGGATTAGGATTTATAGGTTCTAGATTTGCAAAGTTATGTATAGAGAAAGGACATGACATTAAGATTATCGATAAGATGACTTATGCAGCCGATACAAAGAGATTACATAACACGGTACCAAATTGGATCGAGTTTCCATTTAACAAAATGGACATATGTGATGTATCAACAAATGAACTTACTGGATATCAATATGTTGTTAACTTTGCAGCAGAAACGCATGTTGATAATAGTATTAGTGACGGCCGGCCTTTTATAAGATCGAATGTAGAAGGAGTGTTTAATTTATTAGAACAATGTAGAAAGATGTCTGATTTTAGAGATGACTTTAAAAAGTTCATACAAATATCTACAGATGAAGTGTATGGTGATATTAAATTAGGAGAAAGTAAAGAGGGAGATGATATGAATCCAAGTTCATATTATTCAGCAACAAAGGCATCAGCTGATATGTTAGTAAAATCTGCTTGTAGGACATATGGATTGCCATATATTATTACAAGAACATGTAACAATTATGGACCTGGTCAACATGAAGAGAAATTCATACCTAAGGTGCAAAAGTGTTTGCAAGAAAATAAGCCAATACCAGTTTATACACCAGGCGATCAAGAGAGGGAATGGATACATGTTGATGATAATTGTAAAGCGATATATGATTTAATGATCAGTAATAAAGTTAATGATATATATAACATTGGGAGTGGAGAACGTTATACCAATCTAGAAGTGATAGATGTATTAGATAAAGATAATAAAGCTAATATTAGAATGGTTACAGATAGAAAGGGTCATGACAAAAGATATGCTCTTAATAGTAATAAGTATAAATCAAAGTTTGATATATCAGGCTTTACAACAACAACCTTTAAAGAGTATTACAAATGAAAGTACATATTTGGATAGATAAAAATGATGTTCTAGGATTAGCAAAAGGAACAGATAAGATAGTAGATTTTTGGTATAGGAAGCCTAGCTTTCCTAACAAGCAAAATAGAGAAACTGTGATGGTGGCAATCTCAGCAGAAGAGTTTCAGTTGTTACTAGATAATCAAGAGGTAGATGATACTCTAGATGATATTTTAGTAGATCAAGGATTTGGAGATTAAAAATTATGAAAAAAGATAATAAACAAGAATTATTAGCAGGAGAGAATAGTAGACACTTTGAAACGACACTTAAGAATAAACTATTTCAACATCCTGGATTAGAAATACGTAGAAGTAGTCTACATGGCTACGGAGTATTTACTAAACAATTTATATATGAAGATGATCTAATCGAAGAGTGTGCAATACCATATCAAACAATTGAACCTGGTTATGAATATCTAGACGGTAAATTGTTTAGAAGAAATATTCATACATTAGATGCGTATAGATTTAATGGACCGAAAGATGATCATGGACAAGTAAGATTTTGGATGGTTGCAACAGGTAATGCAATGATATTTAATCATAAACAAGATGCTAATACAATATGGAGACATGACATTAAACATAGATTAATAACATTTAAAGCAATAAGAGATGTACAACCAGGAGAAGAATTATGCTTTAACTATGGAGAAAAATATAAACAAAACTATAATTTAAAATAAACACTAATTAATAAAGTCCTGTGAGCAAATAAGCAGGCAAACAATACAAATGAAAAAAATTTTACTACTAGCTTTATTAGCTATAAGCTCAATAGGAACAGCTCAACTACCAGAAACTGGTGATTCAATATACTATTCACCTAAATACTGTGACTCAGCTGTAACAATAGAAGATGCGTTAACTAGTTGGGCATTTAGTGCTAACGTATCAGACTGCTTTAATCCAAGCATAGAAATGCTAAATGCATTATGGCCAAACTTAACTGTTAAAGACACGTATGATTGTTGTTGTAAAGTAGCATCATCACCAGGAATGCCAAGTTCATGGAATGGTTTTCCAGGAAGTGTATGTGAATCATATTTAGATTCATTAGGTTGGTCAGG
>Ga0209337_1000963_pt1 | contig 22466 bp, 14 predicted proteins | sample LinPmetageLP53_FD_184044 | JGI IMG/M metagenome (GOLD analysis project Ga0209337, IMG submission 184044) | Marine viral communities from the Pacific Ocean - LP-53 (SPAdes) (version 2) | ecosystem: Environmental > Aquatic > Marine > Oceanic | place: Pacific Ocean | collected 2010-02-08 | reverse complement strand
ATTCCAGTCAGCCATATCTGTGTTGTCTAACTCGTAGTGTATTCCATTAGCAATACCATCTGTAAGTGTAAAGTCTGAATCTCCAACGATAAGTGCGTTAGCAGAACCAGAAGCTATCTGTGATGGATTAACTTTATAAACTGTGTTGTTAGTTACATCTTCTAAGATTAAGAAATCATTATCTGTATCTACTGTAATACTTGTACCATCAGTTAAGTTAGATGGGTCAACAGTTAATGATACTGCACCAGATGTTGCACCTCCAGCTAAACCAGAGTTAGAAGCTGTGTTTACTGCAGTAATATCTCCACCAGTAGTTGCAGCAATAGTTATTGCACCATCTGCATTAGTAACAGTTATTCCTGAACCTGCAGTTAATGTTCCTACTGCTGGACCAGATGTACCACCAATAAGTAGTTCACCATTAGCATCCATAGCTACAGCAGCTAATGTATCTGTTCCTGTGTCTTGTGTAATAATTACTGATTTGTCAGCAAAAGAAGTAGCTCCTGTACCACCACTAGCTACTGTTAATGTTGCAGATAATCCTGCTGCTGTTCCAGATGTGTTTTGATTTCCTGCTGCATTAACACCAGGCAAATTAATATTAGCTGTACCATTAAAAGATACACCACCAATAGTCCTAGCAGTTTGTAAAGCTGTTGCTGTTGAAGCATTACCAGTAAGACTTGCAGTTATAGAAGAAGGTAAACCTATAGTGACTGTGTCTGTTGCACTTACTGCTACTTCTACTTCGTTAGAAGTACCACTAAATGTAATTGTATTTGCATCACTTATTGTTTGTGATGTAGAACCATCTGATATATTAAAGCTATTCATATTACCAACACCAGTACCAGACAAGAAAGCACTTCTTGTTTGTTTCTTTAATCCACTAGCAGAGTCATCATAAATAAGAATGACATCATTATTGTCAGCAGTACCTTCGTTAGTTTGTCCTGTAATTATTGTTGAGTTTATAGCAGCGCTATTTGAAGAAATAGTAATACCATTACCACTTTGTAATCCTGTTGCATTTATAGAAATTACAGCATCTCCACCCATACCAGAGTGTGATGAACAGTAATAATAAAGATTGTCTGCAGTTGCAGCATTGACAACTATTTGTGTATACCCACCAGCGCTACCAGCACTGCCTGGAGTTGTAACACCAGTTGTATAAGCAGAACCAGAGTTGTGTGTTCCATCTTTTGTAATAGATAATCTAAGTGGATGTCCAGAGTTAGAGTTATCTGATTGGTCAAATCTATATGTTACTCCTGGTATAAGTTGTACATTAGCTGATAGTTCACCATCTAAATAATATCTATTACCAGAACCTGGATTAGCAACTGTTACTGCAAACTCTACGATTGCTGTGTTGCTCTCTAAATTTAAAACTTTGTTAGTAAGAGTTTGTACATCATCTAAATCTACTAATGTAGCATCTGATACAGCAGTATTTAATTGTGCAAATGTAGTAGTTAAAGTGTTATTAGCTAAATTTAATGCTTTGTTAGTTAAAGTTTGACTATCATCTAAGTCTACAAGAGTTGCATCAGATACAGCTGTGTTAAGAAGGGCAAACGTAGTTGTAAGTGTATTGTTTGCTAAGTTTATTGATTTATTTGTAAGTGTATCTGTTGATGTTTCTGTTACTACTGTACTATCTATAGCTAAAGTTACTTTGTTTGTACCTGTAGTTGTAGTTATACCTGTACCACCTTCTAAATCTAATACTTCTGTGTCTAAAGCAATTGCAATATTACTTCCAGAATCAGCAGATATATCTAACGAACCATCATTTGATTGTGAATCTACATAAGCTTTAACTGATTGTTGTGTAACACCTTTAGTTGCAGAGTTAGATGACATGTTATCTTCATCTAAAAACAATGTTGTATTAACTGCTGTACCAGCTTCGTTAATTATTGTATTAACTCTGTCATGTACATCATTAAACATTTCTGCCATAGCAACAAATCGTACTTTAGCTCCTATAGAGTGTGCATTTAATCCACCACCAAATGTATCTATGTTTCTAGTTGCTGTTAAGTTAACACCAGTCTTAGCAGATACGTAAATGTATTCTCTTGTTGAATCACTATCAGGGTCTATAACTAAATAAAAACCAGATGTTCCTGATGAAAAGTCTGAAATACTTGCAGGAGATGCAGCTACTGATACTGTAGCATCAGAACTACTTGCAGACAATGCAGATATTAATGTTGTTTCGTATGCGTTTTGTAACTGTGTTTCTCTTGCTACCATATTATCCTAAATTAGTTACAGCTAATGTACCAACACCTAGTAATCTAGATATAGATGTAGTAGTACTTTCAGCTCTAACACCTCTTATACGTATCATACAATATTGAGTTACAGAACCTAAGTTACCATCTTCAATTATAGGATACTGAACCGATTCTACCACACCTCTAATGGTTTCACTAGGTTCATACAAAATTAATGTAATAGCATCTCCCTCTTTATTTTTAAGAGTTTGATAAATAGTTTCACCTAATCCTGTAACACGTAATCTTTTTCTATTTGGTCTTTCTATTTGGTCAGATAAATTAATTGGTATTGTTACAACTACAAGTTCTGGTCTAGGTAACGCTCTAATAGCTACAGACCTAAACTCAGGTGAAGATGTAAACGTTGTATTTGGTTTTATTACTATCTTAGAGTTAACGTATCTAGCTGTTCTGTTAAGTTCGTATTCTACACCACCAGTACCAGCTACTGATTGTCCTACTAACTCCCAGTTAGCACTATCTGGATTGTCTATTGTGTCGTATGTAGTAGAAATATATACATCAACTTGTCTACCTTCAGACAATTCATTATGTTCTACTTCAATACCTACCCATTGTTTAGATTCCGATGTAAAAAAGTCTGCATTAGGTAATATTAAATAACCCTCTGATACAAATATTGTTGCACTTTCTTTATATATATCTTTTCCAGCACCAACAATAATAAACTTGCCATCACTTTGAGTAATACCTGTAATAAGAGAACCTGTTTCTATTTCTAAATCTCTTGCTAATCCTGCAGTAGGTAAATAGTATCTCCATAAGTAGGCTTCGCTACTTGATTCTTTAATTCCCATGTAAATACTATCTCTTGTTGCAAACATATGTTTTGGAGAAGCATCTATATTAGATACAATCCATTCTTTTATTAATTGTCTATCAGCTAATACATACAAATCATCAGCAACTGTTAACTGTGAACGATACAATCTACCAGTCTTTGTTGAAACTTCTCTTGTACCAAAAAATACAATTCCTTCTGCAGCAGAAATACTATGCACTTCTTCAAAAGGTACATTTGTTTGACCTTTAAGAGTCATAGTCCCAGCTACATCTTTAATAGAATATATATTTCCATCTGTACTAGAAACAAGTACTACTGCACCTGCATCTACTACACCTGTAATATCATGTGTATTTTCAGAAACTATAATTGCATCGTTTATTTGCAAATCAGAACTTGACCAAGTTTTACCAAAAGGACTTACAGCCCATAAATATTCAGCTGTAGTTGTTTTACCACTAATAAACAATTGACCTTTAGCAAACCATATACCAGTTAAACCACCACTACTAGACATAGAAGTTGATTCTTCTGTCCATGTAGAAGTACCATCAAATTTAATTAATTCTGAGTTACTTGTTCCATTAGCAGTTGTTGCAAATAAACCATTACCAAAAGGTGCTATACCAGTGAAGTTGTAATTTATAGTTAAACCAGTAGAAACTGTTGTCCAAGATACACCGTAATTAATTGATTGATAAATATTATTGTTATCTGTTAAATATAAATAACCATTAGTTGTTTGTGCTATATAGTTATTACTACCTTGTAAATCATTACCAGAACCACGTACATTTACTTCATTAGTAGCTTTTAACAAATGTATTTTATAACTACCTTCTTCTTCTCCATGAAAAACATCTATACCTTTAGAATCAAAAAATTTACTTACATCATCTTCTTCACCATTTCTTTGATGTGCTGTATCTAAACCTTCGCCACCACTAAAATTACTTCTAGAAAAAATCTGTCCTACGTTAGTAGTAATATCTTCAGGGTTAACTGCAAGATTAATACTTTGTTGCGGAAACTCTGCTGATTGTACAGTCAATACTCTTTCAGGTCCTGTTGCGGTACGCATAAGCATATCATCTAATTGTAAATTATATCCCTGCCTTTTAGGGTTTGTTATTTCAGATGCTCTTGGTACTCTAGGCATTATATACCTGGATTATGTGTACCGTTTATAGAAACGGATTCTGGATACCTTGCTCTTAAGTTTTTTCTAGCTTGTTGTATAAGTATTTGTTGGTATTGTAACAATGAATTCCTAATACTTGTTGAAGAACCTACAGGGTAAACAGCAGCTTGTAAAGATTCTGTTATATAATTTTGAGTAGCCATAGGTATATCTCTACCTGCCATCATTTGTGCTGCTACTCCAGCCATAACTATTGGTTCATATTCTGATTCTAGACCTACTGCAGCAAGTGTTGTTGTTTCATTTGTAGGTGCTATAAATTTCTTTTTAAAAGTTACATAAGCAGAATTACCAGAAGCTATATTAAAAAATTGTAATGCATTACATACTGATGGACCATGTGTATATGTTTTAGTTCTTTCAGTACCACTATTATCTGTATATACAAATGGATTAGGTAGCTGTACTAATTGTACAGATACAGGCATAAACATACTTCCAGTTGAATCAGAACTTGAGGCAAAATTAGTATATTGAGATATTGCTTTAATAGGGTTTACTAAATAATTATTTGTATCTTCATCAGAACCATAAGTACCTAACAAAACATAACCACTATCAGCAGTAGCTGTTATTGTTTCTACAGCATATAGTGTAGGATATAAGTTTTCTACTTGGTCAGATATAGCATCAAATACTACTTTACGTGTAAAAGGAGGGTTTATTTTTAATAAAGTACCAGTAACATGTGAAGCTATTGTTGTTCCACGTGCTGCTCTTACGACAGTTAATTGTTGTGATGATGTATTTAAAGAAGCAACTAACATTAATTCTTCGCCTACTTCAATATAAGCACCTGTTCCTAATGCATCTTCTTCTTCAGATGTAAGATATGTTGAATCATAGTCAACTATTGTATCTGTTGTAGCACTAGTCATAGCATCTTTCAATACTGTGAATGATGAGATGTCATCGTTAGGTTCTAGATATTCTCTAAAAACCCTGTCTATTAGGTGTCCTATGTTTGCACTCATAGTTGCCTAAACGCTAACGAATATTAAATCTATTTGTCTTTCAGCAGCTTCATTAGAAGCAGAAACTACTTTTATGTAGCCACCTTTTGTTATTGCAAATGTGTAAGGGTCAACTGCACACCATCCATTTAAAGCTTTAGTAAATGTTATTGGTGAACCAGCTGCATTATTTACTGTATTCATATTAGCTGTTCCATCTAAACTATATTGAATTGATACAGTAGCTCCAGTAAAAGCTGCAGGGAATCTTATTCCTGCTAAAGCCATTCCTTTAGTATCTATTACATCACTATTAGGACTTCCGTTTGCTATTGTTGCTGTTTTTGCGTATGTATTACTCATATTTTCCTAACTATAGCAGAACTTTCGAGAGGTATTGCTACAACCCGAAAGTTTCTACTAAATTTCTTGCTATCTAAGCAACATCATTAATCATACAATGGTATGAAGGAGGACCGAAGTCGTATCCCATTTCCATGTAGATTGCTTTTGCTACTCTTGCGTAATCATCTTGGTCAATGTCACGTACGAATACTGTACCAAATCCTGGGATGTTGGTAAATACTGGTTGTACGAATGCAAAGTCTACAATAAATGCTTTGTTTGCAGGGATGATATTAGGGTCAATGACCATCATACCAATTGAACCAAATGGTGTTACAACTGTATCAATGTCAATACCAGCGATATTTCTATCTCTTGGTAAAACAGCAGCTGTTAATGCACCAGATATAGCACCATCAACTGTTAGCTCTTTGTTAAGGTCTAACAATTGTTGTGGGCTTACACACAATACAGGATTAATCATAGGTGCAGAAGCATCGTAAAGCCTCTTTAAAGCACCAGCGATTGTATCCCAGTGTAGTTTTTGGTCTGTTCCAGAACCTGTTCCGAGTGTATCGTTATAGTAAATGTTACCATTGATACCCCCAGCGGCTACTGAGTTGTTTGCATTAGCATTAAGAGCTAAGTATTCTGAAAGGCCTCTCATTTCACGAGTACCTGCACCTGGTGTTGTATTAGCACCATCTGCAAATGTACCGTTGAATGCGAACCATTCTACTTCTCTTGCTACTTTTTCCATTGCTAGAGACAATTGCTCTGCAAATTCATCGACAATTGGATTTCCACCAGCAAGCGCTAGCTTATCTCCAGCTGTAAGTGTTCCATCACCATCAGAACTGTTTGCAATATTTGCAGACAAATCAAATGGATTTTGGTTTCCGTATGATGCCATTGCTGTGTAAGTCATCTTTACACCTTTATGGAATACCTGCGTTACACCTGTGAATGCTACTCTGTCACGACCTAAATATTCTGTAGGTTGTGCGCCTTCTTGACCTTTAGTAGGTTCAGAAGAAACAGTTGCATTGTCAGCTGCTTGGATTTGCCAGAAAGTAGATTGTAAAACCTTACCTCCGTTTAATCCTCCAGTTGCAGATAAAAAAGGTGTTCTTTGACCACCGACACGGAATAGCTCGCCAGAAAAGTTATTAATTTTCTGTGCGTAAATTGAATTATTGGTAAGCGAAATAGCTCCCATAATTTACCTCCGTTATTATCTTGTATTAAATTATTACTTATTTGTCTTCTTGTTCGAGTAATGTCAATCTAGCTCTAATACTTGCCTTAGTATCTCCTGTAGCAACTATCTTGTCTAGTTGACTCATTACATCTAATGGTACATCTGAACGTGAATTTGCATCAAGTGCAGCTACTCTAGCGCGAGCATCATCTTGGGCTACTGGTACGTTATCAGTTTGTGGTTGTTCTGTAACAGTTCCACTAGCTTCAAAACCATATTCGTCTTTAGCAAACTGTGCAATAGATTCTGTATTAACAGGTCCATCGTACACTTGTTTTAATGCTTTACCAAAACCTTTGTCTGTTTGTAATCCCAACTTACCAAAAACATTATCTAGCTCTTTATCTTTAAAAGATGCAAGTTCTGCTTCTAGTTTCTTAAGTTGTTCATCTTTACGTTCAACTGTTTCGCGTAATTGTTTTACACCATGTTCTTGCGGTGCATCAAATTCTTCCATTTTGTACCTCCACTATGTGTTTACCTATCAGACAAGACCATAGGCATCTTGCCGTGGTGCTACCTTACCACTTGACCTGTATCTCTGGTAGCTATAAGCTACAAGTCCATTACTCTACGTATTTAATACAAGCTTTCAACGTAGGACTGAAAGCCGATTTGCAGGTCTATTTGCGGACCACGCAACGCATAAACTTATTATACACTAATTAGTAGTAAGTCCTGTAATTTTGTCACCTTTTTTCCTAGAACCTGTAATAAAAGAACTTTCAGCTGCTGCTTCATCAGACGCTTTTGCTACAGCTGACATAGCTTCTGTATTTCCAATAGCTGATTCTTCTAATGTAGATATATCTAATCCTCTATTAATACTTTGTTCTTGTCCTAAGAATGTTCCTGCATTACCGTATAAACCTTTAGCAGTTTGTCTATTAAAACCTGCTTTTCTTAATCTATTTACTTTATCAAAATTAAATGTAAAACCAGCTGCTACTCCTTCTGCTCCTATCTGTAATGTTTCAATTTCATTATTAAGTATTGCATCTTGTATATCTGAATTAAGTAAACCAGCTAGTACAAGCTCTGGTGTAACACCATTAATACCGTATTGATTAGCATACAATTCAACTACTTGTGGTATATCGTCAATTACAGCTTGATATACAGTATTCACACGTGTATCAAACTCTAATGGACTAACGTCATTTTCTATCATAGTTTCGAATTGTTTATTAAAAGCTTCTGAGTATACAATACCAAATTCTGCCAAAGTATTTTTAAAAGAAGCTTTATTAGACAGTGCTTCTATTTCGGTCATACGCATTGTTCCATCTTCTCTAAGTAAATAACCAAATTCTTTTTTGTATTCTGGTGTTTTTATTAACATACCTTTAGCTATTTTTTCATTACCATATTGTACCCAAAAACCTGAATACAAATCTACCAATTTTTCTGGATACATTCCAAATAAAGATTTAGCTAATGCAGTACCTGTACTTGCAGAACGACCACTAGCTGTATCAGATACACCAGACATTGCAGCATCTACATCAGAATAAAAACTTACATCATCAGTTCCAGTAAATATTGAACCACCAGGGTTAGACCTACCAGCATCTGCATCAGATGGGTTAGTAGAGTAACCAGCAGCTTCTAGTTCTTTAGCTCTATCTTCGCTAACTTCATAATAGTTTTGTCCATCTGTACCTTGACCAAAACCTAAATCACTACGATAAACTTTAACCATTACCTACTCCTTGTCGTATATTGTAATCTTGTGTTCTAACAACATTACCTCCCATACTTACATTAAATGAATCAAAAAAATCATTTGAGGTTTTTTGATAACCTCTATCTAAACCTATTTGTCTAGCTATTTCTTTTTGTTTGTTTATATCATTAGTTTGTAACATATCATAAACACCTGCATCATCAGTTTCTGGTACAATTCCCCATACACTTTGTGCTAATGTCATTCCATTAGTTAATATTGTAGACCATGCTATTTCTTTATCCCAAGATGAATTAAATGCAAATCTTTCGGTTTTTAGTTTTTCTATAAAAGTATCTTCATATGTTGCATCATTAATTAACTTTCCAGCTTCTGCATTTATTCTATCTAAATATGGTTTATGTAATTCTTTAGGTAACCAAGTATCTAAAAGTTGTTGTACTTTATCTACACCTAAATTACTTTGTGTAACTACACCATTATTTAATACATCTTGAAAATCTGAACTCATTTGATAATTGTATTCTGGTTGAGTTGCAGCAGTTAATTCAGCAGTTGTTCTTGATGGAGACCAAGATGCACTTGCTAATTTGTTAGCTACCCATTCAATAGTATCTTCATCTAAATTTGCTTGTAAAGAAGTCAACACATCTTTGACAACAAGTATACTATCTGTTACTAATTCGTCTCTACCTATAGGGTCGTTAGCATATTTTATTGCTCGATTGTACATATTTTTTGAATAACCCAATCCTGTAATTAAACCAGATTCACCAAATAATTTACCGTCAATATCAGCATCTAAGTTAGCTAACCAATTTGTAGGGTCTTCAATTATTAATTCAGTAACGTAATCTTTATATGCATCTTCTTTTGTCCAAGGTAATGTACTTTCACGTTCAACTATTTTGTTTATCATTGAATCAATAGACATATCAGAATCTTGTAAATCTGTTAATGAACCTGCATTAATTACTTTTTTTTCTTCGATTAAATCAGACCAATCTGTTACAGGCATATATTGAAAACCTTCTATAGGATTAGCAAGTATTCCATTTTGGTCGTATCTTACAGTATCTATTTCAGACAATGCTGGTATATCTTTTTCTTCTATACTCCAATAATATATCTCACCATCGTATTCGTATCCTAAATAGAAGTCAGTACCAACTTGTATAAGTGTTGTACCAATAGGACCATATGTTATTTTTTTAGCCATTATCCTCCTAAGTATTTATTATATGCGTATTGTGCATCTGCTATACGTCTAGCTTCATCAGATATTTTATTCTGTGCTTCAGTTTTATCTTCAATTTTATCTTGTACAACAGCAATAGGGTTTTGCACATCAAACTCAGGTCTTCGTTCTTCAAATGTTACATAACCACCCATTTGTGGACTATCAAATCCCATTTTTTGCCAAGCTTCAGTTCCTGTATATTGTTTCATAACATCATCTGCTCTTATAAATTTATCTTGTGCTATCAATGCATCTACATAAGGAGACCAATCTTTAGCTACACTATCTATAAACTCTGCTTTTAAATCATTACTTATTGGTCTACCGTTAAGTTGTTGATAGAAATCTTCAAAGTCTTCAGCTAATGTTGTCATACTTGGCATAATGTTTTCAGATTTAATTTGTAATGCTCTTTCTACATTAAATTTGTTTTCTTCTGCTTCTACTAAATTAGCTTGATTTTCTAAAAAAGATAACAAACCATTAGCAAATATTTCTTTGCTTGTAATGTATTTTGTACTTAAAGGTATTTGTGGGTCTAACTGTATACCCCCATAAAAACTATTTATATCTTTTCTAAACTCAGTACTTCCTCTAGAGTCATCTACTAATGATTCAAAATTAGTTCTTTCTATAGAACCTGGATACCATTTGTTATATGAAGTATCTATGTATTGTAATGTTTGATTAATTAAAGCATTAGTAACAACTCCTCCAATACCGTTAACTTCATTACCTAATTCTTCTACAGTTATAAGTCCAGAATCAATTGCAGCAGTTTGTATAGCTTGTAATGCACTTTGGTCTTGATTAATTGTAGATACAAAACTATCAGCAAAATTAGTAGAAGGAAAAAATTGACCTTCTCTGACAGAAGTAGTTACTGGATTACCATCTTGAAACAAAGGATTACCATCTTTATCTAGTCTAGGAATAACTCTAGAATCTGTAGCACCGACATAAGGATTGCCTGAACTATCTATTTTAATTTCAACATCCATAGCAGCAAACTCTTGTAAAGTTGCTAAAACATTTTGTTTAATAACATCAGCAGTATCATCACTTGCTAAATCTACTTTTATTAAACGTAATTGTGTATTCCCAGCGTATTTAGTAGGATTTTGTAAAAATTCTGCAAATGTAAAATCTGCAAAATTACTACCTAATGCTTGTATTGCAGTTTCTAACTCGCTTTTTTCAATATCAGTTAACGCCATTAATTATCCAATTCATAATCTATTATCTCTGGTTCAAAATCTTGTGTTCCAGAATCTATTTTTCTTGTATATAAGTCTGTATTATAGTTCATAGTCTCAGAATCATCTGACAATAATCGCAAAATTACTCCTACATACGGTACATAAAAATCTGGATACTGAGATATGGTATAATATGCTTGTTTAATTACTTGTTTTCTTAATACAATAGCTAAATCAGATTCAGATATAAGCCAATAATTTTTAGAAAAACCATTTTCTAAAGAAATTTCTTCTGCTTGTACCCAAGCGGATTCATAAAAATATTTAAAACCTTTACCTGCATCTGTACTTTGTGCAAATGAATCAGTTCTCCATACATCTACCATTTCTTTAAATCTAGTAGAAGTGCTTGGTGTATCTGTTTGACCAAACTCAGCTCTATATCCAGGTTTTATATCCATTAATGCAAGTCCATAATTAGTTTTCATGTATTGTTTTTCATCAGGACTTAAATTATTATTTGAATCAACTTGGTCATCAAAATTTCTTTTCATTATCCAAGCTGCAGCATTGTTTGCATTAACCAGATACAAATCAGGTCTTAAAGTTGCTTTATCTATTACATCCTGCCAAGAAGGTTCAGATAATACATTGTCAAATTGTAAATATTGCAAAGTATTTTGAAAACGTTTTAGATTATCTTGATTATCTTTTTTCCATTGAATAGTTTTAGCATCATAGCTAATTGTTTCAACTTCTCTTTTTTTCTTAGATTGTGTTAAATATCCATGGTCTATTCCAAACGTATTAAAAAATTCTAAACCAGCTGCTCTATAATCTCCACCATGTTTATTTACTAAGTTTCTATGTTCTTTAGCTAATGTAGTAACTCCAAACCATTTACCGTTATTGTTTTTTAATGTTAACTCAAACATTGCACCTGTAATAAAACCAAACTGTGAAGCACCTCTAAATAAATTTAACCATCTTCCTTGATGGGCAGAGTATCTCATAATAGCTAAATCTAATACTGCTGGTGTAAGTTTTCCAGCAGGTACATCTAATGCTTTACCACCTGTTTGCATATATTCTTCGTAATAATTATCTACATTTCCACCAAGAAAAAGTTCTTTTTCACCATCCCAATCTTTAAATATATCTTTAATGTATTTATCTAACTCACCTGTTTCTAACAATTTTAATTCACTGTGTGTTGATTTAATTCCATCAAATACAGTAATAGTAGAATCAGCACGCATGTTTTCAACACGACTATCCATAGTCATTTCTGTTAAATTTAAATCTTCATCTAAATAAGTATTACTTAATGTTTCTCTTATAAAATCAATTCCAAGTTTACTACCTTTAATTCCTGCATAAGTTTTTTCTAACCAAGGTATATCAGCGAGAGTTAATGCATCCATAAAACCTTCTGGTGGTGGAAAGTCTCCAAAAAATTCATCAGTTAATTCAACACTTCCTGGTAATTTATCAAATACCCATTTAGCACCTATACCTGCCATAGGAGTAACATTAGGAAATCCTTGACTAGCAATCATATTTATACCACTAGCAAATCCTTTCATAACTAAATTAAAGTTAGAATCTTCTCCAAATAAAAAATTATTAAATGAGTTACTACCAGGCATAACAAACATTGTTTCACCATTTTGTTCATTCTTTTGGAACACACCATTACCAGAATAAATAAATGCACCATTCATAGATGTAGCTACTCTTGGTACTAAACCAGCTTCTCTTACAAAATATGGATTCTGCATAGTAAGTTTTGACCACCTTTTTCCTAATTCAAAATATATTTCAGGGAATGGGAATATATTTCTTGTTACTTCAGAAAATCTATGTCTTTCACTGGAATCATACAAAATTTCTTTCATTGTTGCTAGGGCATAAGAAGAAGCTTCTTTACTCCATAATTCATAATTATCATTAGCACCACTTTTAATTTTTTTAATACCTTTAAGTTGGCTAATAATTTTTTGTGGTATTTTAGCTGTGACTGCTTCTTTTATAAATTCTGCTTGTACTGCAGGTGTAAATGTATCAAAATGACTTGTTAATCTTAACCATCTGTATTGTTTAAATATAGGCGCTCTATGCAATCTTGCTAATGGTTCTGTTAATAAAAATTCAAATTGTGCATTAACAATATAATCTATTTTTTCTAAAGCTTCACCTTTTCTCCAAGTTACATCTGTATCTGGTCTTAATGCAGAACCGTAATTGTATAATTTATTACCAGCTTCATCTACAAGATTAATTTGTTCTTTAAACGCATTAGTCATTTTTTTACGTTTTCTACTACCAAAATTAGCAAAAACATCATCATAAGAAGGTGCTAACGAAACTTCTTTATCACCTGATTTAATTACACCTGTCCAAATAGATTCTCTTAATGTAGCATTACCAGTATATGCAAAAGAGTTATCAAACCAATCAGTTCCTTCTTTTGGACCAGATAAATATTTACCATAATGTACACCTTCTTGTGTAGGCATACCAGTTCTAAATCTTATTTCAGCTTCAAGTTGTGATAAATAATCCATCAATTTATCTCTATTACGTAAATCTCCGTAAGTATCTCCTGAATTATCCATAAATTCTTGTATTAATTTTGGTGCAGAAGGAAGCTGTACTTCTATACCATCAACAGTAATAAGCCCTGTTGGAGAATCTGCCCATTCCATTAATTCATCAGTCCAACCTAAACGAGCAACGACACGACTCATAGGAGTATTTCTTAATTTAAGATGTTCAAATACGTATCCTCCTAAAACTTTAGGATTATCTGCACTTATTGGAACATAGTTAATACTATTTTTATCTATCATATTACTTGTATTAAATCCATTTTTAGCAAAGTTTATTTGTAAAGCATCTCTATATAAAACGCCCATAGTTATTTCATTAACATCTTCACCCGATTCAACAATTTGTTCCATTAATTTTCTTAAAGGCGCTCTTTTAGGTAATTGTCCATAACTATAAATCCAGTTCATAAAATCAATTGGATGACTAAATACAGAATCTAAATCAGGATGTACCAAAAAACCAAGTTGTTCTTCAAGTAAAACTCTTTGTGTTAAAGAAGGTTTTAAAATAGCTTTAGGTTTAAATAATTGATTTGTATAAAAATCAGCCATATAAGTAAATACATCTTCTTCAATTTTTCTAGAAGGTATTTTGAGTCCTTTAAAAAATCCTTGTTCTTTTATATTTTTAATCATTTGTGCTAATGCTTCTGGGGTTACAAAATCTGCTTGACTATTTATAAAAGCATCAGGCATATCTGTAAAAAATTTACCTAAGGTTCTTTGTATAGCACGGTTGTTTAATAACGATGCACCTGCATCTGCTGCTTCTGCCATTTTAGATATAGTTGGATGAAAGTTTACAATTCCTTCTTCGCTTATACTTCTACCTGACCATTGTGTATCTATTTGTCGTCCTGTTGGGTCTATAAGATAATTTTTAACACGACCTTCGTCAGAAAACATATCATCAATTCTTCTTTGTAATATTTTAGACCTTTCAGTACCTTTACGACCTGTTACGTATAATACGTCTTGTTGACGTAACTTACTTGCAAAAGCATTAACAGTTTGTACATTCCATTTTTTAATATTATGAAATTCTCTAATAACTTCTGAAGCTTGTTTGTCTCCATAACCAATGTTTGCTAAATGTCTTACTAATGTTGTGTATGCTTTACTTCTATTAGAATAAGATAAATTACCACTAGGTTGTATAGAAAACCATTTTTTCCAATATGGACTCATACCATCTGTAAATTCGTGAAAGAATCCCATGTTTCTGCTAAGACTTTGTTGTCCTGTTTTAGTCCATCTAGCAAATTCTTGTTTACCTAACGTTTTATTAATATCTGTTAACTGCATAGTTATTTGTGGTTGTCTTAAAGAACGATAAACAGCACCAGGTTTTCTTACTGCGTTATCTGCAATTTGTAAACCTTTGTTAGCAGTTCTACCCATAAGACTACCAAAAGAAGGAACACTTACATTTTTACTTGTAACTGCATTAATTCCTGTACTTAAATAGTTAGAACCTTTTACTGGACTAGACATTTGTTTAAATGGGTCAGACATTTTTGGTAAAGTTAAACCAGCGTCACTATAAATCTTGTTAAACAATTTAGACATTTCGTCTACATTATTAATACGTACAATTTCTTTTTGTACTGCTTCTGGAAATTTACCTAAAAATGCATCAGTAGCTATTTTATATTCGCTAGTTTCTGCTGCATATTTAGATAAGTTTCCATTTTTATTTAATCTGTTAACAATCTTAGGTCCAGTAGTTGTTAAAAACCCTGGCGCTCTACCTCCAAATAATCCATAATCTTTAAAGTATTTTGCAGATTGTCTTTTAACATCTTTTAAATCTGTTTTTATTTCTGGTGTAAATTTTCGTAGATTTGTTTTGTAATCAAATGTTTGTAAAAATTCATCAACATTTTCAATAGGAGCGTTTGTAATAGGATTTACTTTTTCTTTTTTAACAAAATCTTGTATCATTGAAACTTTTTTATCTTGACTCCATAAAGAAGCGTCATCAATACGTGATAAAGCGTTAACATCACTTCTTAAATTTTTAAGTTTTCTTGCAAAAGAAAAACCTTTTTGTAATACTAATTCAGGTATTATTCTTTCAGCACCGTCTATATATCCAGATAATTGATTGTATTCTGAAGAACCAACATCATACAGTAATGAAGCTTGATATCTTCCTGATGAGTAAGGAATTTTTACTCCAAACAATTCGTTGTTATTTCTAACACGAGTTTGTTCGTATTGTTCTGCAGCTTCAGGTGTATATATAAATTGTCTACCTGCAAACGCTTCAATTTCATTTGGTGTTTGTATAGCTGTCCATGGAATTTCGGCTACATCGTTTCCATAAATTGGTTTACCTACATCTTCATAAAACATTCTAGAAGAAAATTCAAAAGAATAACCTTTGTTTACCATATCTTGTACTACAGGACTATCTTCAGCAAATAAAGATTCAGCAACCATTAAATTATCTCTATTGTAATTAACAGGTTTTCCCTTATATATTTCTTCCATAATTTGAGCTATAGCTGGTCTACCACCCTCTTTACGACCTTCTTTTGCATAACGCACCCACTGTTTTGTTTCTTCTTTCCAATTACCTTCAACACCTAAATCACTTATTTTAGATTTAGCAAAGTCAATAGGAACATACTGTTGTGCAAATTCTCTAGTTTTACCAGATTCCATAAATCTGTCTAAAGCATTCATTTGTTGTGCATATGCTAAAACACGTCCGTTAAATAATGCTCTGTTACCTGGTACTAATAAATTAACTCCTGGTATTGCCATAGCATTTTTTTCAATAAAAGTTAAATCTTCAAATTCTTTACTTCCAGGTACAACTTCAACACCAAATTCTCCACGTGCTTTACCTTCTTCATCTCTACGTAAAGTAGGTTTTTGTATAGAACTTCTAAAACTAGGAGAGTATTTAACAAATAATTCTGAAGCTGCATTAAAAGTTTCAGCTAATAAAACAACAGTTTGTGTTTTACCAAAGTTAGGTGCTGATGGTGTTACATCAATAGCTCCTATAGGAGTGTCTATAATTCCACCTTCAGTATTATAATTATCCTTATTAAAACCAGTTCTTATTCTTTGCGCCCAATACAATGATGATGACACTGCGCCAAAAGATAACACATCTAAATAATTCATTGTCATGTTATCTGCGTAATCTTTATCTCTATAATCGTCTTTGGACTGTTGATAATCATTAGCTGCTTGTATTGCTTGTTCTTCTATAATTGTATTATTTAATGCAACAATAGATTCTGATTCAACTGGCAGTTCTTGTTCACTAAACATAGATAAATCAATAACAATATCTAAAGGTAAATTACTGTACATATTATTAATTGCTTCAAATCTATTTTGAAAATTAGGATTCATGGACAAAAATTGTTCCATTTGTTTTGTTTGAGTTTTGTTAATCTCAGCTAATCTTGCTAGATTTTTTTGGTCTAAGTAATTATTACTCATTACAAAGCTGTAGGTTTTTGTGTATTTCTAGTATTTCTTAATTGTGCTATTAACGCAGGGTTAGAACTTTTGGGTTCTAGTACATCTAGTAATATATCTACTTGTGTTTTAATTTCTTGTGTAATACCTAAACCACCATTCATTGCTGTACCTTCAATAGGTGACTCATTTATTCTTTCAGTAGGTCTAGCTACATTTAGATTAGGCATTTGTCTATTTGGTAAATTTTGAACTCTAGGCAATCCACCAGTTGCAGCTACTTCGTTTTCTATTTTTTGTCTACTGCCGTAATCTCCACCAGGAGCAGCAACAGGTGCAGAAGCATTTCCGTCTGTTCTTTGACTTAATGCACCAGGACCAGAAACAGCATTACTTGTATTAGCAGTAGGTTGCTTATATCCTCCACGTCTACTTTTTGCCATAAAAATCCTTAGTTATAAAAATAATAATACCTTCTGCTGGATATATAATGTTTTGTACATCTTCAGATAGTACATCAAATTCATCTTCTACACCATATTCGTTGTACACCATATCCCAAAACTCGTTTTCTACATATTCTTCCATTATCCACCAAGAACTTCTGCTATGGATGGAGGGGCTTGTGGTGGCAAGCCCTGACCACCCATCATTTGTTGTTGAATCATTGCTTCCTGCTCTGGTGTCATACCAGGTTCTTCAGGAGTGTAAAATTGTTTCATAATATCAGTTATAGCATTTGGTTGCTCGTAGATTGCTATAGCTGCCATTGTTGCTTGTGGGTCACCTTGTGCTGACCTAGATAATATTGAATCAAACAAAACACTTTCTGCTTTATTTTTTCTAATACGTTCTTGTACTTTTTGTATATTTTCTAAACCATCGATGTTATCTTGCAATGTTTCTGTGTCTATAACACCAGCTTGTAATAATTGCAGTCCAGTAACTATTTTTTGTGGCTCATCAAATCCAGCCATAACTCCATAGATACGTCTAGTTCTTAAATCTCCACCAATATCTTTTAATGGTTGATAGTTTTCAGAAAAAGCAGAACCATTAATGTAACCTATCATAGGTTTTTTTGTCACACCTGTTGTGTATGCTAGGACTACGTCCATTTCTAATCTTTTAGCATCCATTTCAACAATTGCGTTTTTAATAATTTCTCTGTACTCGTTAATCATTAATGACATAGCGCCATTAAGTTCTTGTAAACCAGCACCTGTTACAAACGAGTTTGGTGACTGTGCGTCATCTGTAACAGGATAACCACCTACAAGCCTCAATTGTCTTTCTAATCTATCCACTTGTTGGAACAATTGATATGGCATGTTATTTTGTGGTTTGCTGACCTGTGTACCTGGTGACAAATAGTTAACGGCAAATCTACCTTTTCTATATTGTCCAGACTCTAGTTCACCAGAAATGTTTGTTTCTGTAAATACTGCATCTTCCATAGCGATAGCAGACATAATGTTTATTTTTGCCATCATTCCCATTAGACCTATGACATGGTCATATTGTCCTTTAAGTTGGTCGAAAGAAATACGTTTCATAAATACAAACGGTGGAGTAGAAAGAACGTTTGGTATAAAATCTAAAATTAATTTACGTTCAGGAAATACTATGTATGTACCACCTTGGTCATAGTATTCTATTATTCTTAATCCAGCTCGTGTATTATCTTCCCAGTCCTGTGAGTTGTTTGTATTGTAACTCATAAACTCTGTAGCAACTGGTGTGTAATCATCTCCTGTTTCATCGTCATCTTGACGCATAATTTCATCTTTAAACTCTGGATAAATTTGTGCAAGTTTATATCTTGGCACACGTCTAAGAACTGCTAGTTCTCTTGGTTGTTGGTCAGGTCCAAAGTTTCCTGGAAATGTATCATAAGGGTCACGTAGTTCAGCACTTGGATATACAAATCCATTGCTATCTACTTTAGTTGATATAACCCAAGCACAATAACCATAACCTGGTAACCATCTAGATGCTTGTGCTAACTGTCCTGTTAGATTCTGTGTTGCATCATAAGATGTTACTATTCGTTCTAGTTTTTCTGCTTGAAATTTAGCTCTCTCTGATTCATTACCATTAAGTATATCTACACGTACTTGTGGTACACCAGATATTTTTTGAGCTAATCTATCAATACCTGATTGTAATAAGTTAGGTGCTGGTAATAAATCTGCATCTTCTGCTTCCATTGAATTACCTAGTAAAGACCTCATGCCTTCACTACCACCATTTAAAATAGCTTTAATACGACCTTTACTTACTTGTCGTTCTTGAACTGCTTGTCCACCGACTAACTCAGAAGCGCTTTCAATAATTTCATTGTATGTTTTAAGGTCTAAGTTTTCTATCCCCATGGTGCATCATTCATATTAGTTAATTTAAAATCTCCATAACTTGGTTCGTAATCTGTTCCTACGTCAGCTAAGCGTTCTTTTTGCATACGTCTAAATACTTTCATTGGAAACCAGCTTGCCATAACTATATCAGTTTTTTCCTTGTTTCGCTTTGAAACAGGTTTACCATCGAAGTATAACAACTGTTGTCTATATTTTTGTATTTTAGCACTACTTTCTGCATCACCTGTAGGTAAATGTATTTTTCTATTTTCAAACAAATCTGCCATTGCACCTACACCATACAAAGGGTCATGTTTATTTTTACCTGTTAAATGTCCTTGTAGTTGAATACCACTACGTAGTGTAAATTCTTTTATCTTATCATCTTGACGTATAGCAGTTTGGAAACCGTTTTCTTCTACTATCCATTGACGACAATCATACTTGTGTAGCCAGTCTGCCATTTGGTCAAGTGCAGCCCTTACTCCGCCCCCTTGTCTATTTTCTAAATCTACTAAAAATAATTCTCCTCTATATGCATCTATACCCCAAAGTACAGATGCTTGGAATCCTGCTGAGGCAGGGTCAAGTCCAGCTACTAAATGTAAATTTCTATAGTGTTGTCCCATAACTAAATCTGGTCGCATGCATTGGTCAACTATGTTCATAGTAAATATTTGTGTACCTTCAATGTATGTTTGATTGTAATAAACCATTTCGAATATCTGCCTACCACCTGTTGACTCAGCAGAATGTAATCTAGACATTAACCATTTATGTGAACGTTTAGAAGACCATAGCATACAATCATTATGTACTTCACTTGTATGTTCTGGTAATTCACATTCTAATTTATGTGCTGACTCAACTATAGAAGTAAAGTTATCTGACTCTAAAAGATGATTATATAAATCATCAGGATGTTGTCTTGAACCTATTACAACAACAGCTGTATGTTCTTCTTTACGACTAGATAGTGTTGTTGTCCACCATTGTCTTGTAGATTCTCTTGCACCTGCTTGCATAGTAGTTTGGTGGTCTTCAATGTCATCAGCAATTATTAAGTCACAGTCACGAGATAATATCTTTCCACCTTTACCTACAGCAACCATAGTTGGTGATTTAATACCAGCTACAGTTCTTGTACCTACAGTAAATTGATTCTGTGACCAGTTCTTACCAGAACGGTTGTCTGGTTTAAAAGATGTACCTGGAGGACAGTATGCCTCTCTGAGTTCTTCGTTCGTGTCAAGTACGTCTAGGACTGCGCTAAGGGCATTCTTAGCTATATCTTCGTTTCCACCTACCCACATAATACGTAGGTTTGGATTCTTGCATATCTGGTACACAGCAAAATGTATTAACAGTTCTGTCTTTCCATGTCTTGGGGGGCTTAAGATAAGTAATTCTTTACCATTCTCTATAGAATCTATAATATTGTTTATCCAGTTCTTATGGAAGGTTGCTGTTTCATACCTCTTACCCAGCTCCGTACGAAAATATTTGTCGCGGAAGCTAGAAAAATTCTCTAAACTCTTTTGTGCTTCTTCTGATATTTCCCAATCAAGAGCAGCGACGGAGTTCCTGGTGTCAATTTTGTAGGCAGCTGCCATTCTAGAGACGGTAGCCGAGCTAGTCTCAAGGAGTAAAGATACCTCAGCTACACTAATGTCTCCATTAGCTAGTAACTCAGCGTATCCTTCACTTACGAAAGCTCGGTAATACTGGCCTCGTCTAACACTAGCGTAGTCGCCATCGTCAGATTTTAGTTTCCTGTTGATAGGTTTATCAACTTTATCATTATGTCGTTTGTCGGCTGCGAACTGTCGCTTCTGACAGGTGGGTGAACAAAATTTCCTTTGTTTTCCACTTAATCGCTTCCTACAGCTTTGAGCTATACATACAACATTTTGACTCATTTAACTAACTTTCTGTAGATGTTTGCGTAGTGCTAATTATATGGTACTATACTCTCAAATACAAACATCAAACACAAGTAATTTGTTACAGGTGAAGTTGCAATCGGGATGTAGAAAGCTGCTGACTGGCGAGACAGTACACTAGAAAGACAAAGGCAGTACCCAAGGACTTACGAAAGCGTTTGATTAGGCACACATTTACTAATGCCCGCTAGTGCCTAAAAAGACTGTAGCCACCTACAGTATTACAGAAATTACCAGCATATATTTTTAACCTTACATACTATATATAGAGCATCAAGGTTAACACTGGGTGGTCAAACAACACTCAGTACTAAAGTTCTACAGTAGTCATACTATATATTGTATGTATGTACTGAGTGTCTTTACCTTACGGTAAAGTGACCTACCATATATAGTATCCAGTATTGATTTAATACCATATGTAGTGTATTGATATGACTATGCATACATATGGATACTATATATAAATACAGTGTTATCCGTCCAATAAATTACATTCCAGCTGTTCATTAAGTTACTTGCCTCTACTGTATTGTGCTAACAGTACAGTGAGGATAACTTAATGTTACAGACCTTTGTCGCCGAGGCTTTTGAGTGCGTCTTGGTCTGTCATACTTGTATGTCAATGCCAATCTAGTATTACCCATAGATATTCTCGTATCCTATTTTCTAAGTCCTTTCTATTTAAGTATTTTCCGTCTTGTCAGGTATGTAAGACAGAAAATTCATAGAAAGGACAAGAAAATATGGATATTAAATATACTAAATGGGTAAATACTATCGATTGTGGCATATGTCATAAAGAAGTATTTCCAGACGAAAGACACCCTATAAAAAGCTACTTCGGACCACAGAAGGGCTGGGTAACATGGAAGTCGTACCTACACGGCGACTGTGTTGCACAACCGACAGCTGGAGGCAAGCGGAACTTAATTGAACTGCATAAGGAATCTAAAACCTATATTGCACGTAAATTAAAAGAGTTGCCTAAATTAATTAAACAAGTTGATAATATTAAGCAATTATCATTATTTGAAGGTAGTGAGGGTTAATCCCTTACTATCCTTCATGAAAGGAATATATGAGAAAATATATAAATAGCTTGCATTATAGAAATGGCAT
>Ga0209337_1000962_pt1 | contig 22467 bp, 17 predicted proteins | sample LinPmetageLP53_FD_184044 | JGI IMG/M metagenome (GOLD analysis project Ga0209337, IMG submission 184044) | Marine viral communities from the Pacific Ocean - LP-53 (SPAdes) (version 2) | ecosystem: Environmental > Aquatic > Marine > Oceanic | place: Pacific Ocean | collected 2010-02-08 | reverse complement strand
CCTCCGTCTGTGTGTATGTTGCCATCGACTTGAAGTGCAGCACCGAATGTAGATCCGTCATCAGCAGAGATACCTTCAGCAAAGTGAGTTATCTTATTGTGCTTATGTAAAGTAGAATTAACGAAGAATGCGTTTGTTGTGTCACTATTTGGTAGTAACTGCAATTCGTTTGTTGCTACTCTGAACACTCCATTGGTTGCATTACCCATCCTACTACCGTTAACCATTTCAAGATTACCAGCAGACAAGTTAATTCCATTACCACCGCTAATCAGACCATCGACTTGAAGTGCAGCACCGAATGTCACACCACCATCAGCAGATAATCCTGCGGGTGCGTAAAGACCAGCGTCGGTTCCGTGTGCGAACGTAATACCACCCGCCGTCAGAACTAAATTATTTGCACTCGGGAATGAAAGTTTTGTGTCTGAATCACCGTTATGTTGTAATTCATCTGGGAGTCTCACCGTGGCCGCGTTGAGAACGACTTCATCCGCATTGGTACTGATGGTGGTACTCGTCAATGTGATTACATCATGACTATCTCTAACCAAAATATTGTTACCGTTTCCTGCGGAATCACAGTCACCTATTCGTACATTTCTAGTATCAATAGCAATTAAGGTTTCTCCGTTTGCATTATCGATATCAAAGTCCGTAGGAACAGACATCGACGATCCCAAATGCGTAACATTCTTTCTGAGAATTGAGTCCGTTCCAACATCTAGATTACCAGTAACGAGAAGATTACCGGCGATATCGGCAGATGCACCCATGCTTACATGTGATCCGAAGGTAGATCCACCATCACACGAAAGTCCCGCAACGTGTAGGATAAGGTTGCTACTTGTTATTCCGCCTGTTGCTCCGTTGAAACTCGATACACCTTGGACATCTCCAGCAGCACCATTGAATGTAGCGACACCAACGAGATCGACAAGTGTAACATCACCAGATACGCCATTCACCGTAGTAACGACGGACGCAGCAGTCATACCATTAGGAAATTTTATTTGATCTGCGACATGTAATATATCAGCAGTGATCGAACCAACAGAAATTCCGGCAACTGCAACGATCGCGTCTGGATCTATACCTAATGTGTAACCATATAAGGTAAGTCCTGTTTCATCAACAGTGAGATCAGGGCCCGTGCAACACGGGCCCTCCGGACCCTGTGATCCGGCACGACCTTGCGGTCCTCTTGGTCCGCGTCTTCCTATTGAACCAGTGGGCCCCGTGGGACCAGATGAAATTGTGTTGTTTTCAGTTTCTATTATTACTGGACGAATATCTTCTGGTATCTCAACTGCAAATAAATTTACATCAAATACAGGAATGGGATTTTCTATTAATTTTCCTGTATTGGAAAACTTAGATATACCAGTTTTTTTCGGTGAAGCAGGTTGAGTTACAGATCGGATCGGTGCAGTCGTCGCTTCTAACTGTAGTCGATCTTGGCGTCGTTGACGAACCTCTACTGATTCTTCGGCAGTAGGTGCATCTTGCGTCTCCTGATATAACTCTTCTTGTTCGTCAGCAGATCCTCTTATTAAATCATCTTCGGCCATAAATCTCCCCAGACCTCAATATGAAGATCCTGAACTTGTACTAGAAGATCCCGAACTAGGAGGTGTACTAGAAGATCCCGAACTAGGAGGTGTACTAGAAGATCCCGAACTAGGAGGTGTACTAGAAGATCCCGAACTTGTATTTCTAGATCTTGTACTCGGAGTGTTTGGTCTATCTGTTGGTGCGGATGGATCAGAAGTATTATTCCCTAGATTTATAACCGATCTGCCACTCAATCCAGTTTCCTCTGGTGGTAGAAGATTACCAACAACAGTACCTGCTACTCGTGGAGTTCCTTCCACACATTTACAATCTGTTGATAAACCAAGTTTGTATCCTCCTCGACCGATAATATCATTCATTACCTGACTTGTTATCCATGCAGTTCTAAATCCATTAACTCTATAATCTAGTGTTTCTGGTAATAAGGCCGGAAAGTCTAATTGTGGTTTCCTCTTACCACTGGCGAGTCTTCGATTCGGTACGTCCGCACAAGTGGTCCATGATCTCTCATAAGAATATGTTTTGCTTGATAAACAGTTCCTGTCTTCTGAACGTGAGATTCCGAACTGGGGGCGACGAGGATTTCCATCTACACAATCGGCGTGTTGACATCGACCAACAACCGAAAGAGAACTATATGTTGAGTCCATGCATTCTTTCCCATTTCCATTGATGCTCCAAAAAGTGTCACTTACAATATATGGACCGTCATTGATAAGATCATATCCAATTGGGGCCACGTACAGGTCCACTGCCTGACGATCCATACACTTTGTCTCTTCGATCTCTTCATAAGTTCCCCTGACGTTCATCGTGACACATTTTCCATCCTCGGATTTGTCCGTTGTATAACACAAAAGGGTTGAGATGGTGTAGTTACTAACACAGAAACCCAAGCAGTCGAAATCAAATTCACCCTCATTTGTATCTCGAAGGGATGGCCGATCACTTGGTTTTATTCGAGGACGATTAAGTCTTGCTGAATACGCCCGGAGAGTAAGTTGATCTGCGTATCGTTGGTTTTCGGTAGACATTTTGATTCCTTCTGGTTTGTACTTCTGCTTACTTTATTTATGTAACCTAGATAGTCGGAATGGAACTAAAAACCAGTACCCTGGCCAGGAATGATTGATGAACAAGGATTGAATGTTGGACAGTCGCCCGCAGTCCAACTACCACCAGCGGCGATACAATTCGATCTCCTCTGTGAACTTCCGATGGATCCGATGCAACAACATCCAACAGGATCGCCACCTCCACCGGACGAATCACCACTACAATCACAGTTAACGAGAGCAGACAGAGATCCGCCTGGTATGCCGATCCAACATACGCATGGATCATTGCTCGGCGGGGTTCCGCTACATATACACGGATTAGTGCAAGCGGGGTTCGGTTCGCAACCAGCACATGGGTCTGCATCCTCACAAAGACACGGGTTTTCTACAGGTACACATGCACCACCTTCACACGTTTCGCATGGTGGACAACCTCCTACACAAGTTCCAGCACCATTACAACTGGTACAGGGAGGACAAGATACCACACATTCTGTTCCGTTACACGTTTCACATGCATTCGCATCGCAGTCAGAAATACAAGTTCCTGCACCATCACAACTAAAACATGGTATGTCTACACATTTATCTACACACTTGTCATTTATACATTCTTCACATGCTCGATCATTACAAGAGTCCCGTGGTTTTCCATTTAAACATGTTTGACATGGACCTAATGTACTTTCACATTTACCACCTATACACACTTCACACGACGAAGGATCGCAACATACATCGCCACAACATTCAGTTCCGGTGGGACAGCAATGATCATTACAACAAAAATTTCCAACGGGACAACATGATCCATTGTTGCAGCATTCGTCCCCAGTAGGACAGCAATAGATTTGTCCGTCTGTCGCGTCATTGCAACAGTCTTCGCTGGGAAGACAACAACTACCATCGAAACAACATTCTCCGCCGTTGCAGGTGTCTCCTTGACACTCACCTACATGGCCGCTGATCATAGTACATTCTTTACACACACCGATGCATGGATCTGGGTTCCCCACCAGTGATGGAGACAGACACACAAAGTTGTTGCCCCCGAAATCTACACATTCAGCACAACCTTCACATGGTGGAGAACATGTTGTCGGTACACAGGAGCAGTTACCGTTCGCGGAAACACATCTCTGAGGATTACCAAAGGCATCATCGGGACATGGATCTGATGGATTATTACATCCCCAAAATCCCTGGCCGCCTCCGGTTTCTACGAAACCGCAATCAGTACAACAACCGCAAGCAGCAGGATCCGTTTCACAGATCCCATTGTTACATATTTGACAATCACCACAACCACCAACACACTGACATGGCGTGGTGCTGGTATCTAATGTTTCACATGCAGTACAGGTTGGTGGACCACCACTACAAATACCGACTTCGTTGCCGTCGATATCCATCTGGACAGTACAGTCTTCGCATACTTCGCATGTGTCTAGACATGTAACATTGTCCGCTCCATCAAGTTCACAAATACTTGTACACCCAGTGCATATCGGATCGCAGTTACATGTAACTGGATTTAGTTGGAAGCAGGGATCACAATCAACTATAGTGCATCCGTTAGATGTGCATTCAGAACAAGGACCGTTTAGTGCAACGCAGTCTCCGTCATCATCACACTCTGAACAACCATCTCCATCACAGCCACCTAGTAGCGGATCACAACAGTGTCCTTCTGGACAACATTCAAACCCATCAGGACATTCGTTTCCATCACAATTACAATCTGTGATTCCAGTGGATACACATTCCCCATCGATACAATGATTGCACTGTAGATCATCCGACCCACACGGAGTTTCGTTTGCTTTCGGTGTGCATTGATTTTCTACACATTCTACACATTCGTTACCACAATCGCCATCAGAAAAACACTGAACCGAAGAGCATTCTTTAATTCTAATTGGATCGCTGCCGTCGCCTGGATCGAAAAATTCATCAGTTTCTATACACGTTGTGAAAGCAGATCCGGGAACACCGGGATCGGGCATACCGAGGGGACAACATCTGTATTCACCCTCCGCATTTGGTCCACAACATTGAGTTCCGTTTGGTGTTACTGAACAATCACAAGAATTAAATGCTCCAGTTCCTCTTTCTGGTCTACACCTGGCCGTCGGATTCGGATCTCTACATACACAAAACAGAGGACCGATGTTGGGAAGAGGACTTACACAGTCTACACAATTATCAATATTATCTGCAACTAGACCTTCTCTTGGAGTTGGATCTACAAAGTCGCTAAAATCTTCTTCTACCGGCGCTTGGTAACATACTTTGTGACATGGACAATCTTCACATGTACATATACCACCGATACAGTTGGAATTACAACCAATACAATCGGAGTTTAGTTCGCATTCTGGTGGGGTCACGGGACTACATGGATTTATTGTTTGTGTGTCACATGTTCCCATGATGTCAACGACCGGTTCCGGCGTTGGGAGATCTATGAATTCAATATCGATAATTGTTGATATATCAGGGTTGTCACCGAAACCAACAACATTAGAAATAACAGTTGGTTCTTCTTCACCACCTTGTTGGCCTGCTCCGAAACTGATTTCACGCCATGATGCAAAGAATAAATTCTGTGATCCCCAAAGTCCATCTGGATCGAAGTCTTCAATGTCTGTCTGGGACGAAAGATTATATTCTTTCACTTCATTTATGGATACTGGTGCAGATGGATCTCTGACATCTCGACCGGTTCTGGTTATTCGAACCCTAGTTCCAAATGAATCAATGAAAGTTTCTCTTGACTCAACAGAATCAAAAAGCATTTCGAAGTAATCCCCAACAACGAGACATCGGGGAGAATTGTTAGCATCACAAGGATTGTTATGTCCAAAGTATGCAGCACGAATCCCCCAATCATAATACGGAACCATAAAGTTTGGTGTAGTTAATCCACCAAGTGGTTCAAAACGAACTCCTCGCATATCAGTAAGAGGAACCGTTTCTTGTACTCCAATCAACACTGGAGACCACGGAAGTTCCCCCAATTCTCCCCGTTGAGGAATATTTCTTTGTCGTGTATTGTCTTCACACGCATCGGTGCCTCCGTCTGCGAAGCGAGTTTCCCAACCAAAACTAGTTGGTGGGCCCCATTGGGGATCGTCGGCACTTAAGTGTAATGTAACTGTATTTGGTCTGTTTATTGGCATTAGTTTAGATCAATCGATGCTGCGTTAAATTTAATTCCACTTGCGTCCCACTTCCCCGTCGAAGCAGCGCCCTGTGCCATAATTTCAATACCACCGCTGATCGTCTGGAACATTGCCGTCGTTGCTGCTGTAATATTTACGGATGCAGTTGCCGAGTTCATGTTTACTTCGCCCATTGATGATGTCAGTTCCACACCTGCATCACCGGAGAGTTTAAGTTTACCCTTCGATGTTATCTCGGTATCACCAGCAGTATTTATCACAGTAGAACCCTTTACGCCAATAGTCATATTGCTCTTGACTTCTGCGTTTAGATTCTTCTCTATCTGTAGGGTTGCGTCTCCCTTAATATTACCAAAGACGTTTCCGTCTACCTGAAGTCCTGCGTTTCCACGGACAAGTATGGTAATGTTGCTATCCTTCTCACCTTCGTCTTTACCACCGACGATTAGGTTTACATTTCCCCGAACATGAACGTACTCATCTCCTGCGACTAGTTCATATTTGTTTGATACAATCTTATGTACTTCTGTGCCTTCTGGATGAATCTCATTGAAGGTTCCTGATTTGTGGTAAGTGTGTATTCGCTCTGCACCGGGAGTATCATCGAATTCTTGGATGTGTCCCGATAGAGTTTCCTTGACATGGTTGAACGGATAGATTGCGAAGTATGGTGATGGTGGTTCATTCCAATTACCACCAGAACTATTCGCAGTCGGAACACCTTGATAATAAGTGTCTTGCGCCTTCTTACCAATCGCGGTATCATTTACGTTTTCATTTCTTGCAAGTCTACTTACGTCCTGCTCTCCAACCTGAGAGTGTCCGTGCTTCGACGTTTCGAATGGTAGGATACCGCTGGGATCACCGAATCCTTCATTCGGATCAGATGGTCTCTGTGGTATTCCGGGAATAGATCCCAGCATGACAGGTTGTTGGGAATCATCTCCGTCGCGGAAGAAACCGAAAACGTGGGACCCCGGTAACAACCCAGTGGGGGAATCACCTATGCCACATAAAGCAGCACTAGTAATGGGTTGTACCGGGTATGCCCACGGTAAATCTTCGGTCTTGATTTTGTTTTTATCTGGAACATGGAAACCAAAAATACGCACGCGACATCTGCCGAGTTTTAAAGGATCACTAATATCCTCTACAACACCTTGCCACCAAACGAATCCTTGTTTACCAAAAAATGTTTCCATTATTACTCTCTAACTGGTGATTGCCAATTGCGGTCGGCCCATTTTTCCGCCCACTGCTTCCATTCCTGTAATTCTTCGTTGCTATAATCATTCTTTCGTTCCCACGCCTTAAATCGTTCTTCGAAAGAATTAAACTCTTGCTTCTCATTGAAATTTAACATTTTAATCTCCTGCGTTCATAAATTCAAATGGCAGTGAATCCCGTGACAATTCTAGTCTTGTTGTGTAACCTTTTTCTTTATTTATCACATGCTGAAGACTAGTTACGAGATATCTACCGGACATCATTCTGTCCTTTGGATCAACGGATGACATCTCCGTTGGTTCTAATTTTGGTATGTCTAAAATAACTACATCGCCGACTCTCCTATTTGAGTCACCCGAAACAATGATAGAAAGGGAAGACGATCTTGCCCTTAAAATTGATGATCTTCTCTTCAGTGTAAAATCAGAGTATTTAAAATTATCATCAATCCCATCGTGAGAAAATGAACTAGTTCCCACAAAATTGAAACTAGCGTTAATGTTTTTGTTTACGTTGAGATTAGACTTTCTAGCAATTAATGGATACTGCTCCACAGAATCAGTTCTATCAAAATGCTCAAGGTAGTCAAACTGATTTACCGTATATTCTTTGGTTACTAAATCTAACGAAACTATATTGCTCGCAAAGACACCATTGTCTATTTCTTTTACTTTATCAAAATGTCGATTGAATTTCAAGTCTTCAATCTGAGAAAACTTTTTATGAAGACCTTCTTGTGTTCTGATATCTACTGGAACATTTGGTTGGTGGTAATTGTACTCAGTAACTGGTGATTTTTTTGATAGAGAATGTATACTCTTGAAATGATTTCCATCCATATTTTCATAAAACAAGAAACTACAATCTTCTCTGTTCGATGCTGACACTGCTCGTTTTGATAACCAGTTTAATGTCTTATATGGGCCCCAATTTGGAATTATGAATGAATGTTCGTTGTCTGTTTTTTCCAACTCTACCAATTCAGTGCTAAAGTTAGATTCACTAATTTTCGAAACAATATCCGAAACAGTTCCCCTATATGATCCGTTGATTTTATTTTGCATCGACACATAAGCATCTTGTGAGATAAATCCCAACGTCACTTCTTTTCCCTTACCTGTATATGCCAATTTTAACTGATTGAAGTTCGTTACGACGAATTTCTTCTTTTCTATTTTACCAGAAAAACCGGGAGTAGTAAAGGAAATTTGTATATAATCTTGACCATTAAGTTCTAATCTATCAGTGAGGTTACTAAAATCCAAAAACTTTATTTCACCGTACATGAAGTTCTGATATAGACTTTCGCTGATAACTAGATTAATCAGACCCGTTTGGTTCTTAATATCAATGGAAAGTTTGTTTGGACCAAACAAAATTAATTCGTCAATTGCAAAATCACCGAAACCTTCCCATCTAGTGAGGTCTTTCGGTTTTACGAATTCAGTTCGGTCGTAATAATCAGGCATTCAACAAATCGTCCAATGATGTATCAATCAGTTGTAGATATTTGGGATGTAGAAGTTTTATCGTTCTCTTATCATTATTTATTTCGTCTTCATAATCCTGTATGGTAATCACATTATTGTTTGAGTTGTCACCACACACCCCCATATAGGCACCAAGATTCGTTGCATAAAACTTAACTGTGTTTTCAACAACTCCGCCAGTGCTTCCCAATACTGCCGTTTCATTGTTTACTTCGGCGAGAGGATTTAAATATTCAAAATCCCCAGTAACTCCACTTCTGCCATCAAAGTGGTGAACTGCACTCGATGTAGTTGTAACTCGCTGAACTGTTGCAATCTTTCTACTACCAGAAGTTGCACCAGTTGCAATTCTATCACCTTCTTCAAATGTTCGTGTGTAATACTTCAGAGTAAGTTTGCTGAGATCAGGATCCCATGAGTGAACAAGTGCCTCTCCGTCTATACTGAAATACGCACCTTCTTTGTTTGTTTCGCCGTCTGTGTGATAGATCGTTTCGTTCTTGATAAACTTTCCAGTGAACATATTCTCGACATCGACTCCATCACCTGCACCCGTATTGCCACCAGAACCACCACCGGAAAGGAAAAGAGAAATGCCGGGGTATGTCTTCTCGATCCAGTTTTCATTCGAAAGATTGCTCTTTGGCCAGTCATAGTATGGGTGAATTATGTCATTGAAAATAAGAACCAACCAATGCAACTCTGGACTGCCGTATAATTTGTCGGCAATCAGTTCTGGAGTCTCTCCGTCTTGGACTTCGTATTCAGTGAACGCTTCGGTTGCATCCTTCAACTCAGGTGCAACACCAACTCGTTTGAGAATATTGACTGCAACCTTATGCTTAACTTCTGAGTTTTCTAAAAACGGATAGCGAGTCAGTGGGAATTTAGAAAAATATGCCATCAATAACCCTCCAAGATATCATCCTTGACATTAATATCAAGTTCCTTGAATGTCAATGACATGGTAATTGCGGTAGGGGCGCCGTTACCAAAAGTAGAAAATGTTCCGTTTGGTGTAAAGTCCACGTTAACTTCGGTCAATGCACAATCACGGACCTTCAACAGGAATGGATTTTCGGTGACACTATTGGATGTTCTCTGGTAGAATTTAATTTCAAAAATCGATGGTGGTACGAGAAAGTTTCCATTGTCTGATAGTGATGGTGCAGAATGAAATCTAAACAGTTTAATGACAGATTCGACCATCTGCGATTCTTTCACATTTCGTGGATAGAATTCATACGAGAACTCAAAGGTTCTAAGTTCTGGTGCATTGTATACAAGTTCTTTTCTCGGATTGATTGTTTGACCAAGAAGTTGTGTTGCTGCTGCTTCGAGTTCTGTATCAATACCAATAACACTCGCAACACTATCTAATGCACCAATCGCCTTTCTCATCATCGCAGGGCCCATAGAAGATACCAAATTCATTAGATCTCCACCAGCAGCACCGAGATCTCCCTCTAAAATATTACTCACACCACTACCTAATGATTTTGCTGACTGGCCCAAGATTGCAGCAAATAACAAACTCGGTGTATCGTAACTCTGTAATGAAAGGTTGTTGATTTTGTGTGGCATATACAAGAAGCATGTATCTTTCGATTTGTACTTCTTTTGTCTGAGAGTTCTGGTTGGGTTTGAAGTTCTTGTTCTTGTATTTCTTGCCTTATCTTCTACATCTAACACATCGATTCTCGAATTGATTAATTCTTTTTGTGTGGCCTGTCTCGAATATCCACCTGATGTATCATATGACCCACCAAATAAACTATCCCCTGTCAGCAACTTATCAAACACTGTGCTTTGGATTTTTACATCCCTTGAGACTCCTCCAATTTGAGTTAGTTGCTCGTCAGTTAAACGCTCGGCCCAACTGTTATCGTCTTCGTTCAACACACCATCTTGAAGTATTGTACTGAGTCTTGCTGCATCTCTCATTTGGGGACTTTGTACTTCATACATGTTAAACTGCATGAAGTGTGTTGCATCACTATCATAAGATTGTGCTAAATCCAATGGGTAAGAAAATACCGACGATGGATTACCCCCAGAAGATGTGTATAATGGAGCGAGAGGGCCATGCTCTCTATTGATATCAATCTCATACCTACGAGACGGATCTAAACGATTTGCTTCATAATCTCCAGTGAAAACTTCTGATGCTTGATCCGAAGTGAAATAACCACTTCGATTATCTGCAACGTCGCTGATACCAGTCTTGAAACGGTCACCGAATGAATTACTTGCCATTTCTTTTTTCTCCTGTGGTTATACTACATACTATATATGGCATACAAAGGGAAGTATAAACCAAAGTATCCAGAGAAATACGACGGTGATCCCACCAAAATTGTGTATAGAAGTCTCTGGGAACGAAGGTTCATGGTTTACTGTGATAAGAACAAGTCTATTTTATCATGGGGATCAGAGACTGTTGTTGTCCCGTATAAATCTCCAATCGATAATAAATTGCACCGTTACTATGTAGATTTTATAGTGACTTCAATCAATAGAAATGGTCACAAAGAAACCACATTGATTGAGATCAAACCAAAGAAACAATGCAAACCCCCAGAGAAGAAGAAGCGAGTCTCTAGATCATACATCAATGAGGTGAAGCGATGGGGTGTGAATTCTGCTAAATGGAAATACGCGATAGATTATGCAGAGAATCGCGGATGGAAATTTAAAATCCTAACAGAAGAGGTATTGTTCAAGTAATGGCAAATTCAACAGACAGTAAACTTGCATACGCACGATTGCTCCGACAGCAACTCAAAGAACTAGGTTCTGCCCTTCGGGAATCAGAACCCGATGTCCCTGCACCTAAAAATAGACTGGTTTATGAGGCCGCAGAATTTACCAGACCAAAGAGTGAAGAAGAAAAAGTTAAAGAAGAGAAGCAACTAAATCAACGAGAATTGATCAAAGGAATTTCTCAACTCGATTATTCTGACATGTCATTGAACGTGTTTGACGCAATCAAGGATGTTCGTGATGCAGTCGATGCACCAACTGACGGAGAAGCAGGACTAAAATGGATGGAACTTGCTATCAGTCAGTTATATGAGGACGCTGATCTATCTGTTGAGGAACGATTCCTCCGTGATGAAAATCGTATTATATCAAAAAGCGGATTCAAGCGTCCCGGTGAGATGTACATGTTCAACTATGAACCCATAAATAGATCCAAACTCAAATTTTACGATACATTCCCGATCATCTACTTACTAAAGGTAGAAAAGGGTGCTTTGCATGGATTGAACTTACACTTCCTACCACCGAAACTGCGATATCTGTTTTTCCTGAACCTACAACAACTCCGAACTGGTGTGGGTGACGAGGCAAGACTAGGTAAACTGGATTATGGTGTACTTGCATCGTCTAATCGTTATAAATACTTTAGGCCTTGTTATAGAAAGTATCTAATCAAAAGAATCAACTCACGAATGCTTAAAATACCCGCAGAGGATTGGTCAATTGCAGTATCACTTCCTCTGGAGAGGTTTAAGAAAACATCAAAGTATTCGGTCTGGACGGATAGCAGAAGAATGATCACACAGCGTAGAGGAGAAATTAAATGAGCGGTTTCAACGTAAATGATTTGATGGGTCTTGGTTCCGGAAACGGCCGTCAGATTGGTTCTCCTCCACCGGCCGGTTCTGCTAGAGACTTATTGGGCCTTGGACCAGAGTCTCCTCCTCCACCACCACCGACTGGACAGGCCGCTCTGGATGCCGTCCTCGATCGAGAAGTGGATCTTGATTTTGAAACCAAGGTTCCTGCACTTGCGGATCTTGAGGCCCGGATGGCCGAAGCAAGATTGCAAGATTTACAAGATCGTGCAACGGTAGGACAAGGAAACTATAACAATCCAAAGTCACTCGAAGACTTTTCTGTAAGACTAAGTGAACAGGGATACTATTCACCATCTCGATATCAGGTGATGTTTGATAAAACCTTATCATACAGAGATGCAAGAGAAATACAAGACATGATGACATTTCAATGTACTGATTTGTCATTCCCCGGTAAGTCATTCCGAACAGCAGAAGCACGAACATATGGTCCGGTCCGACGACCAGTCATTGATGCAGAATTCACCGGCGAACTTACAATGACTTTCCGACTAAACAGAAGACTATACGAGGCAAGATTTTTCGAACAGTGGATGGATAAAATCAGTTCATCTGCAACCAAGTATAATGTAGAGTATTACGACAACTACATCAGCAATCTGTTTATCGATGCAATGGACAAAGACGGACAAACGTCATTATATAGAGTGCAAGTTCGAGAAGCGTATCCCAAGTCAATTGATAGCATTCCTCTTGCATTCAATAAGTCGAATGAAATTGCAACCGTGAATGTAACCCTCGCATATAGAGACTGGCGATTCTTACCAAACAATCCACCAGATCCAGATCGTAGCAATATCAACTTCAACAGACAAATGGGACCACCGAGTTCTTTATTTGAGTCAGAACAATTACGAAACGAATCGATTCGTAATCTCACACCGGGCGCAGACGTAGGCCCACCACCACCGAGACCCGGTGATATCGTAATTTGAGTGAAAGGAAAATTACACCATGCCATTACCAACAGTTAATGCACCAAAATATTCTTGCGTTCTACCGCAATCAAAGAAAAAGATAACCTTCAGACCGTTTCGTGTCAAGGAAGAGAAGATCTTATTACTGGCAGCAGAGTCTGGTGATCTGAATAGTATATACCACTCAGTTCATGATATCATCCTGAGTTGCACTGACGGCACACTAGACATATTTAAAGAATCATCAGTTGATTCTGAATATGCATTGATCCGCCTCCGAGCATCTTCAGTCGGTGAAACAATGAAACCAGAACTAACTTGTGTTCATTGCGAAAATAATTGTTCTGTGAAAATTTCAATGAACGATCTTATCGTAGACGATTCAGAAGAAAAAGAAAATCGCATTGAAGTATCCAAGGAAATGATACTCGAATTGAAATATCCATCCTTTGCAGAAGAGATACGAAATAATGCTATAGATGATCAACTTGAAATGGTATTTGATTCTGTTGTATGTTCCATTGAAAAAATTTACTTTCAAAATGAAGTGTACGATATTTCAGAATACACCAAAGAGGAAGTTAAAAATTTCGTTGACAATTTAGATACAGAAGTGTTTAAAGAAATTATAGAGTATATCGCAGGAAAACCAAAAGTGAAGATTCCAGTTAAGTTTGTATGTCCTGCATGTAAAAAGAAGACAGATATGCTATTGGAGGGCATCGAAACTTTTTTCGGTTGATGCTCTGCCATGAAACGATTGAAAATTACTACAGAACTAACTTTCAATTAATGCATCATCATAAATACTCATTGGCAGAATTAGAAGATATGTTTCCATTCGAACGCGAAATTTATACATCATTGCTACTAGAATACATAAAGCAACAAGAAAGTCAATCTAGAGGATAGTCATTTGGCCGAAGCAACAATCAATGATCTGATCAAAGAACTCAAGGCCCAGCATGTTGGTGATAGAAGATCCATGCGGACTCTGTTGCGTGATCAAATGCAGGAAGTCGGAAGGTTGACAACCACGGGTGTCCTTGCAGAAGCAGCATTCGATAGATTGAAGTTCAAAATCCCGATTCTATCTGGCCTGCGAGCAGCGAGAAAAACTGCTGCTGCAAACAGGGACCTCTATAAAAGTAGAATCGAAGGTTTAGTACAGGAAGGAAAATCTCCTGCTGATGCAGAAAAAATAGCGAAAATGTCCGGTCCTATTGATGCAGATTCTAACTCAGCAGAAAAAGCAACATCAGTAAATACTGCACGAACCGCAACGGCAGTTGAAAAAATGGCATCGTCACTCGGTGAGTTTGTTAGAGCATATAGTAGTACGATGGGTGGTGGGAATGATGATGATATCATCGATGACGGTGATAATAATACTGAAGAATCGAGTGGAGGAGGCGACAGCAAGAAGGCCTCAGGTAAATCGAAACTCCGAGCATTTGCAAAAGCATCATCCAAGTCGTTTGGTAATGTCATGGGCAAGATCAACGACGGCGCACAAAAGATGAACCTGTTCAGAAACCGCGCCCTTATGGGTTCGATTAAGAAAACCGGAATGACTATCCTTGTGGGCATCGGATCAATGGTTATGACAATTGCGGCCGCGATTGGGACTGCAATCGCATCGGTTGCAGCGGCCTTGGCACCATTTTTGGTTCCCATCGTAGCAGGTATTGCTGCTGTCACTGGAATAATAGCATCAATCTTGGCCATAATAGATGTTGATAAAGAATTCAAAGACATAGAAAAGATGGAAGCAGATAGTGAGAGGAAGGGTAAAGAAGCAATCGATCGTTTCCGAGTAAACGATGCAGAGAAAGATCTTACCCTCGGAGACGCCATTGCAAACCAACGTCAGAAAGTCTTAGAAGCACAAGCAGCAGGTGATGACAGTGTTGCGATTTCTATTCCCGGCGGATTCAACTCTGGACCAAGAGGACTCAAACCAGAACAGGCGTTGGCAATTCTAGACGGTGCAGAGAAAGCAGCAAAGGACGAAGGTGTCTTATCTAGCACCGGAAGACAGATCGAAGATGTACAAGCAATGGAACGAATGAACCAAGACAAGGCCCTACTCGGAAATATCAAGAACCCTCTCGACTGGGCAGACGCCGAAGGATATACCAGCAGCGAATACATGACACAGGAAGTTAAAAGACTGAAGGATCTAAAAGCATCTGGTGCCGTGTCAGCAAAAACAATCAAAGATCCAATCCTACTGGCAAATCCATTCGCAGTTGATGATGCTCAGTTGTTCCAAGAAATGGACATCGACAAGGCAATCAATATAGCAGAAGGAAATCTTCTCCAGACACAAACCCAAGGTAATAATTACCATATTGGAATGACGAGAAGAAAACTAAAGAGAGACGGAATGATGCAAGGTGAGGGCCCGCTGTTCGATCTACTGAACAAATCAGCAGATGAAATGGCTAGTGAACGCATGGGACGAGTAGGTGCGTTCGCATCTGGATCGTTTGGTATTCCTGGCATAAAACAGGGCATTGGAGAAGCAAGAGATATGCGTGTAAATGCAAATTCTCTTCGGGGAGATGTTGCTGCCGCCAATCCTCCATCCGTAAATACAGTTGTAGCAGACAACGGAACAACCCAAACCGTTACAAATACAACAAACGTAGAAACAGGACACATGACTGATAGTCCATCGTCCTTGAAAGAAATGCAACACGCAAACTAATAGGAAAGAGGGTGTCCGAAGACACCCTCTCTCGTTTGGCGTTGAGTTTAGATCAAATCATAATCAATCTTCGCTCGCCAACTTCTCGAAGTAAGACAGTGCATTCTCTTCCTCACCAGAATCATTATCTGAATCACTAGACTCAGTGGACTGGACCCCAGATGATGTAGAACTATCGGTCTCCGAGAAAGTTCCCTTGAAATCTTCTGCCGTAGCAGTTGACTTCGTGGTGTTGAGAACATGATCCAACTTCTTCTTCAGTTCATCATATGACTTGAAGTTAGATGCATCAGTGAACTCCTTGAGAGGATACTGCTGCTTCCACAGCGTCTCAAGTGCGTCGTCGTCACCGTCATGGACGGCAGAGACTCCATCAAACTCAGACTTATCATAGTTGATAAATCCTGCAACCTTACGAACCTTCAACTTAAAGTTCGCACCCTTCCAGAAGTCGAAAGGATTGATTGGTTCTTCATCCTCAAACTCCGGTTGCATTGCTTCGTTGATCTTATCAAAGATCTTCTTCCCAAACTTGTAGAGGAAAACCTTACCCTCGTTTTGTGGATTAGCAGGATCGCTAACCACAAGAATGTTTGAGATGTAGGACAGTCGTCGCTTTCGCTGACGAGCAATATCCTTGTCACTCTCAAGACCACTGTTCCAAAGTTCCGAATTCATTTCTGAAACCGGATCCTTGTCACCAATGGTGGTACGAGAGTTCTCGATAAACCAACCACCGGGGCCTTGGAAACCGTGAGTGAACAGACGCGCCCAAGGGATGTCTTCTCCATCCACAGTTGGGAGGAACCGAACAACAGCAAATCCGTTACTGGACTTATCCAGTTCAGGACGCCAGAAACGGTCGTCTTTGTAACTCTCTGACTTCTTGTTAATCTTGTCCGCTGCGGCAGTCAGTGCGCCGATGTCGCGGGACTTCTTCTTAAGATCGCTAAAACCCATGATGATTCTCCTGTATGTGTGTGCGATATGTACGTTGTGTACGACTTATTACTCTATATAGTATAGGGTATATGGAGTAGATGTCAAGTGAAAAATGGTAATTTTGTCTGTCTTGGGAGCATGTTTAGGTCCTGACCTTCTCCTTGAAGTTTCTCAATCAATGGTTTGGAGAGATACTTCGCGGCAACGGCAGGTTCAATATTATGCTCTTCACACAGATCTACAATGGCATCAATGCAAGCATGGCCATTTCGAATTCGGTCTTCAACATCCGTAGTGAATACGGTCTGTAGTTTTTCTTCTATCATAGTAAATGTCCTTTCGTGTAAATTATACACGGTTATCAGAGAAAGTCAATAGTCTTCTTTCATATATATTAGAGAATATTATTTCCAAAACGGAGAGTACAAGCAATGAGTCTTGACCAAGATGACAACATTATCGTAGGTGCCGGTACAGGTGGTTCAACACAAGGTGCCAACGTAGCAACAGATTACAACAGTTCCACTGAAAGTCACTATCAGTTATTCAAACAAACATTTGGAAAAGATGGCGATTTTGTTTCCGTTGGAGATGGTTCCGATGCAGGATCTAGACCTCTCCCAACCAAACTCTTTCAGGATAATGGAATCGCCCTCTCAGCAGAGACGTTAACGGCCGGTCTTTCTGTACTCAATGTAAACCTTCGAGGTACTTCTGGATCCGGGAATGTTCCAGTTGATATAAATGCACAGACTCTTGGAGTTATTCGAGTAGAGGGTAAGACTGGTGGCGGAACACCTATGGGTGTCTGTGGCGATAACTTCCAAATTCGTACTCTCTTTGGTGCAACCGCTGGATACACAGGAAACTATGTTAACGGCGAAGCAAACAATGACTCGGTAGGAGTTCAAGGTATTTCCGGCGGAACTCCCGTAGGAATTACAACTGCTGATGGTCCATTCGACATTCGGGCCCTAACTTCAACAGATCAAATTACAGTTGCTGGCGGAACACTAGACGCAATAATCAGTGCCGGAATTACAATCAACGGTGGTGGATCTCTTGATATCTTATCCGCCAGTGGTGTTACTGGATTCGGAATAGGAACTGCTCCGGGACTTGCAGATGCACCGGGAGTGACCATGGGTCTTCCTGTGTTGCTCTATGGTAATTCAGGCGGAACAGCAGCAGCGATTGGTATGTCTGGAGATGCACTTAAGGTAGCACTTCAGCAAACACTCACTGCTCAAGGATCATTCACCGCAACAATAGATAACCCCAAAGCAGCAGGATTCTCACAAGGCGCACACACAGGGAACACATATTCTCCTCTTCTTGTTGATGCGGATGTCACAGGTAACACTCTAGGTTTCCCTGCACTCATGTATGGTAGTTCTGGTGGAACAGCAGTTGGACTGCAAGTCTCTGGTGGCGCACTAGTAACTGTAATGAGTGGTGCTTTGCAAGCATCGATCTCTTCCGTTAATGTTGATATACCGAAAGCAATGGGTTACACTGCTGGTCCTGCCGGAACTGTAGCAGGAACCTTCGGAAACACAGCAGGAACCCTACAACTTTCTGATCCTGATGTCACAGGTAACACAATGGCAACGCCAGTTCTGATGTATGGTGCATCAGGTTACACCGCAGTTGCACTTGGTATTACTCAAGCAGGTCACGAAGGAGCATTGCTAGTTCATGGTGACATGAAGGTAAACACATCGGCAGCAAATCCACTCCACATCACTTCGGGTGCTAATCACCTTGCAGTAGATGTTCTTGGAATTCCTTCCGTATCAGTATCTGGTATTACAAATACAGTCGTAGTTTCCGCAGCAGGAATGGGTATAACCATCGCCGGCGGAACACTTGATAAAGTCTACGTCCAAGGTTCAACTCTAAGTGGCGGAACACTTGATGTACTAATGGGTGGTACGTTAGATGCAGTATATGTTCAGGGTGGTACACTTTCTGGTGGTACACTCGATGCAGTCTTCGTCCAAGGTTCAACTCTAAGTGGTGGTACACTAGACACGATCATGGGTGGTACACTCGACAATGTAACAATCTTCGGTGGTTTCACTGGATTCGGTATGACGGGTGGTATTCTCGATGGACAAACAGAAACCACTGCTGGTAGTCCGCGACCGTTAACATTCGGACCTAAAGTAAATGGCGTAACTCAAACTGGTCTTCCAGTTATGATGTACGGTGCATCTGCTGATGGAACCGCGATTGCTGTTGGAGTCTCTGGTGATGCAATGAAGGTTGCGATCGACAAGGATCTAACAGTAACAGTATCAGGAGAATCGACTGTGATCGGCACAGTTGAAGTTCAACCTGATACCGGAAACCCAATCCATGTTGACATTCCCGGTAGTATCTTTACTTCCCTGAATGACAATGCTCTACCTGCGGGAGCAACACTTCATGCGTTCGGATTGACTGGTGGATACGATAATACATTCGGACTTACCAGTGGCGGAACACTTGGTTCTGGAGTCATGGTGACTGGTTATAGTGGAGCAGGAACAGCAGTTCTTGTTGACGATTATCACGGAACTCGGGCCCTCGAAGGTATCTCTGCTGGTGTTCTAGAAAAAACATTGAAGTCACTCTGGGGAAGAAACATCGCGGGTGAACCGTTCACAACCTCGCTCAATGACAGTCTCTGGGATAAGGTAGATGAGGTAAACACCACCATCGGCGATCTCACGATTCCCGATATCAAGAGTCTAGTAACGGGAAGCGGACTTGAGACCGCGACTTCACCACTACACGATAGTGCCAATACCACCGTACATGGTGAAAATATTGCTGCTGGTAATGAACGGTATAGAGTAGAAGTTGCAGACATTAAACTTCCAAACGCTTCGATTCCTTCATTCGGAAACACAGCAGGAAAACTACCTGCGAGTATTGCCACGACCCCTGAAACCGGGTTCCAGTTAACATCCCATAAACTCACGAAGGGCGTGAATATTAAGAACACTTCTGCGACTGGTATCATTCACGTTGCATTCACGCAAGCAGATGCAGCAGCAGGAAGTGGATATAGACTACACGGATTAGAAGAAGTTTATATCGAAACAGATAACCTCAGCAATCTCTTTGTCGCTTCATGTCCGGGAGCAAGCGGTTGCTACATCGGAGGTTGATTCGTGGCACTTAATAGATCTGGTAGAAGAAGAACCAGCAATCCATACACATCAAGTGTGTTGGATAAAACAATATCAAATGTGTTCAATGAGTCGTTATCAACTTCCATTGCATATGATATGACGAATATTCCACCAACAAGTGGAATCTACGTTGCTCTACAAAACAATAGAACAAATGTCAGTAGTAATACCTACGCACCATTTAACGCAGATAAAGAATCTCCGGTTCGCGGAGTGATTCAATTTGATCTAGAACATCCGTTAAGTGGAATTTCTGCAAATGAAACTGTTGGACAAGCAGTTCTTTTCCTTAAGGTTAAAGATGTATCACCAGCGTGGCCGGGATATAATCTTGACTTATGTTTAATGCAACCACAGGGAGTATCAATTGGTACTGACGCAACATGGTTGACATGCACGGGCGCAACTAAATGGGATTCCTCTGGTATAGTGCCACAAGTTGGTGTTGGTTATAGTCTAAAGCAAACTGATGATACACCATTCGATGTCGATGGTTATTATCCATTGTATCTTACAAAATATGGAGCGATCAAGAAGAGTCCAACTCCAACAGAAGCAAGAACAGAAGAAGAGAGACTAAAGGGTTGGATCGGATACCACGAACACACGTTTAATGATACAGTGTATTATATGCCAAATGGACTGGCGATGTTGGGTAAACAATATCACGGATCATATGAAAGAGAAATCACACCGTCAACACAAACATATGGTTATAATGAGTATGCAACTGAAGATGAGGCGAGATTAAGAGCAATAGATATTGGTTGTCTTGGTTTTCATACGATTGTACGGAATGGAAAAACCATATACAAACCATGTGTTAAATCTACAATCACTACTTCTACTAGAACACCGACAACCTCTTCGTTTGTATCCAATGTAGAGATCAGCGTAGAATCATCACTCCCTACTATAACAACATCAGCAGCAATTGGTGATAGTCTGTATTTGCTTTCTGGTAATTTGCAAATGACCCCACAAGGCCTTCCGGCAACAATCACCCAAAGATCATCATCATTGACCATTGGTGGTGGTACTATTAAAGATACAGATCTATCAGATGTAGAAGTCAACGTAGTTGATTTTAGATTTACTGAATTCACATCTGGTGGTGGCACAGTTGCAAAGAATGTTAAAAACAACCAAATTAGAATCTCTAAATTGGTTCCCAGAACTATTAGAAAAGAAGCATTTCTCATTGCAGATATAACTCCTCTTGTCGAGGCAGCAATTGCAAGGAATGAAAGGTATTTGCCGATATTAATCAAGGGAACACATGGTCCTGTGAAGAACGAATTAGAAGCAAAACCAAATGCAACTGTAGGACCACAAGATCAATATGTCAGTTTCTATTCTTTCAACACACCCAGAGACAATACCATATTCAAGGGTGAGTTCAATACCTCAAGAACTAGAGTAACCGGAACCATGACAGTAGATCTTTACACGAGTGATAAAAACTCAAGTGTAACAAGTGCCTACATCATGAGGCCAACCGCCGGTACACCAACAAAAACATTCAATGACTTTTTTGCTACGGCCGTATCTGGTGATAATGTAGGAATTGAAACTGGTAAAGTTGACATTAACGATAATACCCGTATAGATCTCAAAAACAAGACTCTGACAGTAGAAGGATATAATAAAGATTATATTCAGTTCCAAAACAACCCAATTGCAGGTGCAACACCGGGAACCTATACCAACATACAAATTAAGTTGAATAAGACAGAAGCAGTAAACGAAATAGAACTAATTGCCTCTTCTTCTGGGAAAGTGGTTCTTCCATTCAAGGCATACGAACCATTTACAATTGATTATCACGGGACTGGAACGGGTTCTAACAATCTGACGACGTTCACCCCTACCAAGATCGAAAACCGGAACGGGAACACCGTAGTGACCGTCAAGGAGACTCTGACGGAAGAACTACACGTTGATCAAACGGATGGTGTGCAATTCCACAACCTTGCTGACGCACCTAGATTGAAGATCTATTATAGAACCAGACGTTAATTGAAAACCCCTCTTTCGAGGGGTTTCCGGACGACGGTCTTAAGGTAGCGAAATTCCTTTTACGCAATAAATGTCGTAATTTGACATTTCTGCCCGTTCGCCACTTTTATTTAGGGCGAAAAAGAATTCAAAACACCTATTTTTTAGTATTTTTAGTGGACCTGACTGGACTCGAACCAGCAACCTTTTCGTTGCAAACGAAATACTCTCCCAATTGAGTTACAGGCCCGAAGTCAGAGTGACAGGATTCGAACCTGCGACCTTTGCGTCCCAAACGCAACGCACTACCAAACTGTGCTACACTCTGATGAACTCCCCGAGTAGGACTCGAACCTACGACATAGTGGTTAACAGCCACCCGTTCTACCAACTGAACTACCGGGGAAACAATACGGTCGGTGGGACTCGAACCCACATGAGGTTAACCCTCGACGGATTTTAAGTCCGTTGCGTCTGCCGATTCCGCCACGACCGCATTTGAACACCCTCGACAGGATTCGAACCTGTAGTCTACG
>Ga0209337_1000961_pt1 | contig 22470 bp, 37 predicted proteins | sample LinPmetageLP53_FD_184044 | JGI IMG/M metagenome (GOLD analysis project Ga0209337, IMG submission 184044) | Marine viral communities from the Pacific Ocean - LP-53 (SPAdes) (version 2) | ecosystem: Environmental > Aquatic > Marine > Oceanic | place: Pacific Ocean | collected 2010-02-08 | reverse complement strand
GTAAACGCGTCCAAATCGACCACGAAACAAACGCGCAAAAACAAACACGACTCGACACCAAGAGACACGAATCGTACCAGCGGAAGAAAGCAAAAAGCCTCGACGCAACAATGATGAAGCAGATCAAAACCCATAACAAGCGACTCAAGCAAGAAGGGCGCAAACCCACCAAGAGCGCATCACAACTCGCAACAGGGGAATAACTGTGGCTACCGACACCGACCAAGACACCGACCAAGACAGTGACGCCTACGAAGATAAAATGCTGGCAATGCGAAAAGCAGAACCGCACTACAGCAGCAGCCCTCCCAGAGACCTCGACGCAGAACGCTTCAAAACGGGACGCGACGCCTTCCGTGAGGAAGAATCAGGCCCAATCACTGATTTCCTTGCCGCCACGATTCCCGTCGGTCTGATCGGATCGGCGGCAATAGCAGGCGCACCATTTGTCGCCGAGGCTGCGGGCACCCTTACCGACGACTTCCTCGTCGGAGCAGATCGTATGATGGCCCGCCAGGCATCCAACCGAGCAAGTGGGCTAAAAGGTGCGGCAACACGCAACCTCAATAAAGCAAAAGCCGCACAAGCAGCCATCGAGCCAATAGACTCACTAACCGTGAGTCAGCGCGCCATCACTAATACTGGCTCGCCTAAAGCACCCTTCCTTAGCTCGATGACTAAAAACCAGTTCGCCCTCGATGATGAAGGAATCCTAAGACGAGCAAAAAGGAGCGTAGCCGTAACCGACACACCCACACACCGTGCGTGGGTCAGAACGTTGGACTCCGCCGAAGAGGCCATCCGACGTATGCCCGCCGTGTCAAAAGATGCGCTAACAAACGCACGAAATGTGCTCAGCCGGAACGTGACCGACGCAACGCAGGCTTTCATTAATGCCGACGTCAACGCGAAAGCCGTAAGAGCCGCAGAAAAAGCCCTGAAAGACGCGCACATCATGAAGGGGCTCAAACTGTTTGCGAAAAAGACCGCCGCTGTAGCAGGGGCCGCCTCTGGACCCGCGGCCTCCGCGGCACTCATGGCCTTTGGACCCGCACTCATATCAGCACAGCAAATGGCGAAACACGGAAAGATTAAGCCGACCGTACAAACAATGGCGTTTCGTTTGCTCGAACGATCTGTAGGATACAGAGACGTGGGTGATACCGTACACGCTTACCTCATATCGAACCCCACCGACGCCGCCGACCTATACGCGCAAGGGGCCATCACCACTGACTACAACCAGTGGCTGCAAGAATCCGCCGCGCACGTCAAAGGCGAGGTCGGACCCGTACCAAACGACGCAGACGCCGAAACATTCGAGTAATCATGCCAGACCCCGAGAAAAGACACCGTCTCAAAGACCCCGACACCATCATGGAAGCACACGCGCTCGCGCGAGAAAACATGCGCCAACTGCGTATCGTTACCGACGACAACTACCGTGACGCCATCATCATCGAAGATACCAACTCAGGTGAACGACGCTCAATACCAAACAAACTCGTCCGCGCTCACGGAGCCGCCGCTGCCTTCGAAATGATCAACCCCGATATGACCGCAGATGCGGACACAGCCTAAACCAGATAACAAAACCTACCAGGAGACATCATGCCCACACCACCCGACGACAAAAAGAAACTCGACCTGCCCGAAGACGCGCTCATCCCAGAGCAAGACGTTAAACCGCTGGCCGATGAACTCGATGCGATACTCGCCGAAGGGCCACCGCTCGAAGACGAATCCGCCGACCCCGTCATGGACGAAGAAGTCGTCGTCGAAGAGATGCCAGAAGGTGACCTCGACATGGCGCCACTCATAGATATGCTCGGCGCAACACCCGAACGAGCGCAAATGCTCTACGACGCTGCGCAACAACTCGAAAAAACTATGGGCAAATCACCCGAAGAACTCGCGCAAATGATCGTCGAAGACTTCGACATCCTTATGCAACTGGAAATGATCGCCGCACGCGACGAAGGTGGCGCTATGGGCGGACCTCCCGCCGACGACACCATGCCGCTACCAACCGAAATGCCGGGCGCAGCTCCCGGTGAGATGGAGCTAATCTAATGACTGACGTAGACGCAACCCCCGAGCAGGCAGTTACCACAGCACCCGTCGAAACAACCGCAGCCGAACCGACCGAGACCGCTGCAGTTGAATCGCAACCCGCTGAATCAACTGAATTCGAGGCACCAGCAGTTATCGAGTGGAACGGAGAACTCGAAAGTGTCAAAGATGCCGACTGGTTCAAAGCACTCGACGCCAATATCCAATCCGGCATCACGCAAGGACTGGAATCGAAGTACCAAAACTGGCAACGAGGCTACACCGATAAGTTTCAAGACATCGCGAAACAACGAAAGTCCATCGACGCTAAACTGAAAGAAGTCAGAGACCAAGAACAACGTGTGCAGAAATGGCTCCACGGAGACATCGACCCACTCGTCGAAAAACAACGCGAGATCGATAACCTCAAAATCGCGCACAGTGCTGCCATGGGTACGCTCCGTGAACAGTTCGAAGACGCAACCGAGAAAATGAAAACCTCGCGCGGCTCCGACTACGAAACAGCAGTCAAAGAACGCGACGAAGCCTTGGCTAAAGCGCAGAAATATGAAACCGCTGCCACCGCTCGCGAAGAAGCCGAGACCGAACACGTCGTCGACCAGTTCGAACAATGGCTCAAGTCAGAAGCACCCGACGTCTATGACAACGACGAAGCCTTCTATAGCCTCTGCGTCCTCTGTACCGGCGGCGTAACACCCGAAGACGCAGTCCAAATGGTGCGCGGTAAGTACGGTAAGCCACAAACAGAAGTGGCACCTGCACCCGAAAACACCGTGGCACCTGAACCCACGCCAGAGCCTCAACCCGAGTCGCTGCCAGACGGCATGAAGCTCATGAACATGGGGCCAGATAGCGCGTCAGCTACCGCAACAGGCGAAACCCGCTCGTTCGATGACATCATGGAACAAATGCGCCGGTCAGCTACAAGAGAACAAGGTCTGCTACTGGGTAGCTAATCCCACCAAACAAAAGAAACCCCCGGCTGCCGAGGCGACCGGGGGTTCTTCTTGTCGGGGATTAAGCCTGGATCATATAACTCACAACGTCTACTGCAGAGGCCATGTCATCATGCGCCAGCGTCAATGTACCTGATGCAATAGTCGCCGTGATTTGTGTCGCATGATCTGCTGTTGCACCATCTGGAGTCACGATACAAGGAGCACCGTCAAGTTCTGCTGTGAACCCAGTTACCGTCGTGGAGGTACTCGCTGTAACCACCCGACCAATCAGCGGAGCGCCGTTAGCCATACCAGGCTCAAGAAAGATAACGCCCGCAGTAGCGTGACTCACCAACACTCGACCCACCTTGATGGCAAGCGCGAAAGCTCCACCGCGAGTACCAACAGCCGGGACAGCGCCATTCGTGATGGCGCCATCAGTTGCCCCACTCAGCCACACAGCATCACCTACGGCGGCACCATTCGTGACCTGACCCGTCAGAACCTTGTAGGGGAGCGCCACAGGAGCGTACTCACCGGCCGCTACAGCGAAGTCAGCCACGAAGAACGGGCCGCGACACTCATCAATCTCAGTTGCCTTGGCAGGCACAACCGACATGAAGTCACCCTGTGAGCCTGTAGCAACGATAACGTCACCAGCGGCGACAGCCTCAGCGCAGTAAACCTTGAGTGCGTTCGAGCGCGTCTTGGTAACGCCGGGGATGATTTGATCTTGTTTGAACTTAGCCATGGTTTCCTCTCCAATTATTACAGTCTTCTACTAAGGAAGATTTCAAAGGACGCCCCGGAACATCCGAGACAACACAATCATAGCGTATGCGTGATAAGTTGCTACAGGAATTTTAACGCGAGACCCGCAACGGAGAGGCCCAATGCAATCAGGGAGAAGACCAAGGCTCGTCTACTGGCACGCCAACTGCGCCCCAAGTCCTGATGACGAAACGCATACGCCCAGTGCTGCTTCGCGTCCCACTGAGGGATGCGCTCAAAGAAGTCTGGACACTGACGCTGCTTGTAAACCTCTGACTCCGGTAGACGAAGCCGGTACCATAGACACACACCCGCGTGCTTCTGCTCCTTGAAGTCCTCTGGGTACTCACACCAGAAGCCGCATCGACCGCACCTCGCAGGGCTACCGCTACTCATTGGACTACCCCTATCCTGAACGCCAAATAGTAGATGCACAGTAGCATAACTACATAGATAAGACGGTCAGTGTCTCGCTGCATCGGTCGCAGATGTCACCTGGAAAAGAGAAAAGACCCGCCAGCAGCCAATCCACCAGCGGGCCTATCACCCCAAACTTAGACTGCTGCTTTCACAGCGTATGAGTTTAGATGGACACAACATTCCCCTGCCGTGCCCAAGCGTTATTATTCCATTGCTCTGCCACTGGCCATCACTCACCACCCCGTGAATAACCATCCTTGGCCCAACCATCGCCCTTGAGACTGAACGAGCCAACTGAAATCAACTTCTCCATGTATGGCGTCTCTGCCGGCATCAGCTCATCACACGGCGCGCAGACCGGTGGAGGGTCACTGTGCTTCTGCAGCTTCTCCTCTCTTCCACCGCAACCCACGCACTTGTACTCATATAGCGGCACGGCAACCACCAACACCGTACGAAGCGTTGCTCTTAATACAGGCCAGATATGCCCCGTGAGCCTCGCGCACAGCAACCAACTCATCCGTCTGAGGCTCGGCATCGTCAGCCAACTCCAACGACTTGAGGAACGCCGCAACAGCTATCACAACCTCAATCGCTGCCAGGTAGTGCGGGCTGCCAGAAGACTTCTCCATCACGCGCCCCCTACGTCAACGCAGCTATGCAACATGCACGACTGCAAAACACCCGCACCCAAATAATCTACCAACTCCCGCGAACGGATAAAACCCATCGAAGGTAACAACAACTCACCAGCAACAAAGTCAGCACAAGGCGAACGTAACTGGCAAGACAACGTCCTCGACTCGTAAACAATCAGCCACGAGCTACCGTCCGTGCTCAAAATAGTCGCAAACAACACTGCCAACAATGAACGCATCACGAACCCCGCGCAGCTTGCATCAACATCCGATGACGCAGAATGTGGTTGCGTGTCTCCAACGGCAACCGCGCACGCACATCCTTCTCCCACTTGCGGTAGTTTCCCTGGCCCCAGTTGTAGTTAATCAACGCACCGTCTATGTCGCCATCAGCGCGCTTCAAATCCTTCTGCAACCGACTCGCCGCTGCACGGATAGACTTCAATGGGTCCAGCCGCTCATCTACTGCGTTCGTTATTCTCAACCCCTCTTCGCGACCTGTAGCCTCTAAAAACTGCCCGAGGCCAAGAGCGCCCTTGTTACTACCAGCAGTAGGGTCTCCGCCCGACTCCGCAGCAATCACCGATAACAACGAATACTGCGGGAGCTTAAACTCCTTCTCAGCCGCATCAATCTCTGCGGACCACTTACGGGTGCGCTCCAATCGACCAGCAACGCTTGACTGGAACGCAGACTGATCCATGCCATCCAACTCGTCCCGCAACCGGAACTGAAACGGCGTCATGTCTACCTCAACCGGACGACCCGTATCAGGCTCAACTCCCGGACCCTCCGACTCACCAGCAGTACCAGCACCAGCAGCACCCGCACCTGATGTATAACGCGCGATAAAATCACTTATGCTTTCCATCTATGTAGCCTCCTTGGCATCAATGCCCGTACTACCCGACTCGACCCAACCGTGAGGGATTAAATGGCCCGGACCCCACGGCGTGGCCTGAACCTTCAAACCCGAATCGTATAACTCCAGCCCCTGAAGCGAACGGTCCGAGCACCAGTAGAATACTATCACCTCGTCCTTCGTGCGCGTAGGCGCTGTACCGTAGTACCGCACCCAACCCGCCTCTTCGTAATACTCGTGCGCTCCCCACTGCGCCTCCGGCAACTGCTCCGAAGCCGACCAAGGACGCCAACCAGTAGGCGGCTCAACCAACCCCTCTGACTCAACAACAGACTCAGCAGCATCGCCACCACCATCATCACCGCGACTCTTAGCAACCTCCGGCGTACGACTGCGAACAGAGCGGCCACGATCCATGACACCCGCACCAGCAGCCTCCATCGACTCCAACCCCCGTAACAAGGCGATACGTGCTACCAAGCCACGGTCAACAACAACACCAAACTCCACCGCAGTGGCACTCCCAGCAACAACGCTGAGCAACGAATCCAAACGAGTCTCCAGCACCTCGTCCAATACTAAACGCAACTGCTTGGGTCTCCCAGTCTTAGCCATACCTGTACTCCTTTCCGCTGTGGTAGTCGTTTTGACTGTACCCCGTGCATTTATTTTTGTCAATATAAATGTTGTATTGGTATGGATACCATTGCGGTAGAGTAGTTGAGATGTGGGTTTGGCGGGAGAAGTGGTCCCCGGCTTGGGTACCCATGGGGGGGCGGCTCGGGTGTACCCCCCTCCCCCGCAAACAGGGTGGCGGCTGGTAGTCCCCGGCCAACCTGGCATACCGGCGAGCCGTCCCTGTGGCTGGGGGGTTGACCGGCGGCGGGATGGATGGCGGCCCCTCCCCGCGCCGGGCGGTGGTCGGGATCGGTGTGGCCGTGGGGAGGATCGGCGGCGGACACAGTACCCCCGCGCATACGCGAGCGCAGGTACATTGCGCGCGCCTGGCTCTGGATGGAGTGCTGTTCAACCACCGAGCTACTGTCCTCCACGCCACGCCCAAACCCACCGACCCGAGAAACCGGCGACGGCCGTCGAGCTGGTCCCGCCGATCACCGCCTGACGGCGTACCCGGCGCTCCGAGTCGGGCTGCCCTTCCTCTCCACGGCGGGTTGAAGTGGGGCGGCGTGTGACGATTCAGTGACAATGTGGGGTCAACGAAAGAAAGTGCTTGTAATACCCATACCGCTATGGTACTTTGGGGTTCGGCACTTCAGCCGCCCGGGAGAAACCATGAATAAACACTGGACCGAAACCCTTGCCTTCCTCGACGACGATACCCAATCGCTGATGGTGGATTTACCTGACTACGATCTGACGGTGAGGCTGCTGCTCGCCATGAAAGCCCAAGCCAACCGCTCTGACAGTCCCGAGAACCGCCAACCCTGGCAACTACGTGACGACTCCGAAGGGGGGAGCATCACCCAACGTCACGGGCTCTATGCTGCTATCAATCATGTGCTCGACCTGCTGGGGGCATCGGCGGTGAGCCGCGAACAAGTCGAAGACATTGTAAGCACCAAGCCCGGCGAGCTTGAAGTCCGGTTTTGCCCCCGTGAGCCTATCCAGAACGTCACCTGCCCCGGCTGCGGATACCATCGAGTCGTCGCGGTGTCGAAGCTCGCCGAGCCGCGCTGGTGCCTCTGCCCCAACTCAACCAACCAGGAGCAGTCATGAACACCCCGAACGAAACCCCCACCGCCAGCCGACTACACCCACAAAACCAACTAAACCAGGCACGATGCGACCTCCGCGCGGCGGAAATAGCTCACGCGCGGTGGGATCAGTCAGTCGACGAGTATGACCTACGCCACTTGCGCGCCGAAATTCGCCGGCTTCGTGCCTTGCTCGTTCTCAACTAAACCACTCACCGGGGGCACTCGCCCCCAATCTCAACCAAACAGGAGCACACATGAAACTCAACACCTTCCACCGTGGTCAACGGGTCCACGTTCGAGAAGTAGGGGCGGCGATCTTCCGTCGCTGGGATGACGGCTTGGCCGTTGTCCGCGTACTTGACCCAGGAGCCGCGAACGACCCGGACCTGTACTGCGGGGCCGACGGCGTGATCGTCATCGATCCCAACTTGATCACCACCTCAACCAACCAGGAGCAGTCATGAAAGACAATCAACCAAACAGAGCATACACCCCACGCGGCGTGGTGGTGGTCGCCAGCCTTCGCAGCGATACAGAACGGTGGGACACGCGGGATGCGTTCATCACCATGTCACTGAACCGCGCCGACCTCGTGCCGAGCTTTGACGAGATGCGCGCCAACGGCGAGCCGGCGCGTATCGTCAAGCGGTCGGTGAGGGTGCTCGGTACGAGCTTCCCTGTGTACGTGCTGATCAACAGGGAGGTGGCATCATGAGCGAACGACGTATCACTAAGGCAGACCTGCAGAATGTACTCGACCGAATCAACGAGGCCACGGGCCACACGCTTGAGGGCTGGACCCAAAACAGCGCGGGGCGCTATCGTGCGAACGTCGGCACCTATGTGCTTGACTGGTGCTACGGTGGGGTGAGACTAAGCCAGCTATCCACCGAGGGCGGCGGAGAGCGCGATATAACGGGGCGCGGCACCAAGCGTGAAACGTACAACGCTATGCGGGCTTTTCTCGAAGGCATACACGCGGCGCGGGAGGTGAAAGCATGAGCGACACAACCAGCATCCTACGCACGTTCAAGGAGACTATCAGAAGCCCCTACGCATGGCCCGGCGGGTACACCGTCGCGCTCTACTTCGCGGACGGCGAGCGGGTGTGTACAAAGTGCGCCCGTGACGAGTGGCGCGAGATAGTGGGGGACACCCTTAACGGGTGGGGCCAGTGGCGAGCGGGCTTCGCTGGTGTCTATTGGGAAGGGCCGCCCGAGTATTGCACCCACTGTAACGAGCCACAAGCAAGCGAGTACGGCGACCCGGACGAGGTGACGGCATGAATACCTGGAAAGTCCTGCCATCTATGCAGCGCATCATACATAGGTGTGGGCACACGTCCACCCTCGCCCCTGTTCCGGTGACTATCACCGGCCACCCGTCACGGCCTGACCAGTGCACCACAGTCCGAAAAGACTGGCCCGGTCCAGTGATGGAAAGTCGCGCGGCCTGTGGCTGTGTCCGCTGGCGAGGTGTTACTGACTGCCGTATCTCCAGCCGCTTAGAGATGGAGGTGCTGGTGAGTGCGCGAGATGAGACACTGGCGGCGGCGGATACCGATAGCATGTGAGCAACCCTGCCACGGGTGTGCGGGAGTTAGCCCGCAACCCACGCACAAAGACCGGCGCGGCCCCTCACAGGCTGCGCCGGTCCTCTTTTGTGGTGCTCGGCTCGGCGGTTACAGCTTGTGAGCTTCGCCGTAGCCCGACTCGTGCTCCCCGTCCGGGCTTGACCCCTCCGGCTCCGGCTCCGGGCTGCTGTCCAGGGCGGCGACGGCGCTTTGTACCTCCGAGACGGCGCGCTTTATTTTTGCCAGCTGTGTCCGAAAGTCGTCCCGCTCCGGTTCCGGCTCGGCGGCGGCGTGATCGGCGTGTCCGCAGGGCGAAACGGCGGCGGATCGCGCGTCGCGGAAGCCTTCGCCCCCAAAATCCGGGAGATCATCACCGGCGGCGGTCCGTTTGGCGACGATTAGGGCTATCTGCGGCTTATGCATGGCTGCTCCTGGCGTTTCGGCTGGGTTCGTGCCTAATGTAGCACGGCGCGGGGCAAAAAGCCGCCAGCACCCCTCCAGGGCGGCGCGTTAGCCCTCGGCGGCGGCGGTTGCCGGGGCCACACCGGCCACAATCCGCGCAAGCCGGTCGTCGAAGTCGATGTCAACGGCTATCGCCACCTGATTCGCCCCGGTTTGGGCCTCTGGTAGTATCCCGCAACGGTCAAGGATGGACTCAGCGGCCTTCATACGGTGTTGGGGGGCTACCATGGGGTCACCAGCCACCTCCACCAGCGTCTCAAGGGCTTGCTCGGCGGCTTGTTCGAGATTCTGCCCGAGGGATTTGCGTCGGCGGCTCCGCCCCTTCTCAATCGCGGCCTTCGCGTTGTCCGTATCGGCCCACGCCCACACCGTGGTTGACCTGATACCCAGCTTGCGAGCTGTTGCGGCGACCGTATAGCCGGCCTGGAGCAGCCTGGTGGCCATCGCTTGGGCGGCTGGGTCGTCAAAAAGCTGCATCTCCTCGGCCATCATGCGCACAACGTCATCCTCGGTCGGCGGCACGATGGCCCGAGGCACCGGAACGAACACCTCCGGCGGTGGGCTGATTACGTGCTCAATCGGCGGGCTTAGTGTCGGTTTGTCCATATCCCTACTGTAACACAAGCCCGATTCACCCGCCTAAACGCTGCACACCCAAGCAGTCGGACATATTCTGTCCACCCCCAATATCGGCCCATTTACCACGTTATGTAAAGTAACTCGTAAGTGACCGTAACTGTTGGGCTATTCGGCCTACCCTGTATAGGCAAGTCAACACTTTTCTCCGATAACCCAGGTTTAATGCCTGTAACCCACGTAACCGCAGATTGACACGAAACGTAACCCCAAACCGCCCGCCGATAAGTCAGGTTAAATCAGCCTTAATCACCCGACTACTGAACACCTCTTCAGAAAACGTGACCAAAGCGTTACCCCAAACCACCCGACGATAACCCAGGTCCAACCGACAATAAACAACCAACCACTGAACATATTATACTATTAACTCATACCTATATAATATCTACACCTGTTTTTTTATTTTCTATGCGTTCTTTTGTACGTTTACGTGTGTTTATGTGCGTACCTGCACCTGCTCTACAATCCCAGCCCTACACCCTATTCAGAAACACCCTATGCGTTCAGTAGTTGGTTGATTAACCGAGGTTTGACGGGGCATATCAGCGCGAGCTTTGGGGTGATGCTTTGGTTACACTTCCTACCGCAGCGGTAAACAGGCGACCATATCAGCGAGTATGTGTACACATACGGGGTGCACAAGCGTACATAAGTATTGACACGGCAAGCTCTGACCGTTGACCCGTCAACCCAGCAGGTGTGCGGGTGTCGAGGGTGGGGGCTGCTGTAGCGGTGGGGGCTGCTGCTGTTGCTGCTGTTGAAAGCTGCTGCTACTGGCGATAGCGTTGAAGTTTACGAAGGCTCTGCGTCCAGCGAATAGGTGCATGAATCGCAACTTTCTCACGCTGAACGGTTGACATACTATACCACACTGGCATAAGGTTCCTACAGAACAACAGCAACCCCGGAGCAATCAATGTTTAGAGTCCAACGATCAACCTCGACCTATCGCCAATACGGCAAGCGTATCATTCGCAGGATCACATCATGATGAAGTACCGCCTAAGCTTTACGATCACCACTGAGGCCGACCCGAGCGACTTGCTCGACCGGCTAACCGAATACGCGGGCCGCCTTGTGGCCGAGCTTGAACCTGGCGAGACGTGGGAGGGTGCGGAGGTACCCGCCACCCTTGACGAGTCATCGCCGGCAGTTGTGGTGGTGGGGGACGGCTGCCCGCCACAGGTAGCAGCCCTGCTTAAAGCTGCGGCGGACGTGGCTCAGTGGTTCGAGAGTCGCGAGCACCCCACCCAGCAAGGCGCGCAACTAATAGCAAACCTACAGGCAGCCATTGACGCAACCGAGGTGGTATCATGTCGATAGAGCACGAGGACATAACCGCACTTAGAACCCAGGCCGCCGTAGCGGGTGACCTCAAGCTGTTTGCTACCTGCTGCGTTGCACTGGGTGAGGCTGACACAATCGCGGAGCTGGAGGCGGGGCACATAGGGCAGGACGACGCGTGGTGGGTGTGTGTCGATGCTATTGAGGCAGCCCGTGCGAGCAAGTATGACATGCACCTCGCTGACTGGTACGAGCTTCGGGCGCGTGTCGTGTTCAGTCAGTACAAACAACAGCTATCCGACGAAGGGCTAACCAACCTGCCAGCAGCCTACATCATCGCTCACCGAAGCGACAAAGCAACCGAGCTACAGCGTCAGTACAGGGCGCACCTTGCGAAAGCCCATAGCATCCAAGGAGGTGCATCATGAGCGGTACCATGCTTTGGGTCGGCACCTCGACCAACACAAAGACGGGCAATATTCCCGTGGGCTATGTGGGCGCTACCGTTGAGGAAACCGAGCGCAGTTGCGAGGGTTGCCCCTTGCGGCGGGGCGGTTGCTATCACTGGTCGGGCGGTCGGCGGGCGCAGTCGTCAATGCAGCGGGCGGCGGCCACGTCACGGCCTGAACGCTACAGCCTGGCGCGCTCGCTGGGTGGGTCGGTTCGTGCCGCTCGCTATGCCCGTGGGGCCGTTGGCGGCGACCCGTGGATATTCAGCCGGGCCACCGTGGCGGGCTGGGTGGATGACGTGCGCGCGGCGGGCCTTCGCGGCCTTCTGCTGTACACACACTTCGCCTCTACCAAGGGCGCGCATTTAAAGGGGCTGGCGATGGCCTCAACCGAGTGCCCCGAGGAAGCCGACCGGCTACGGGCGGACGGGTGGCGGGTGGCCCTGGTGGCACCCTACGCCGACCCAGCGAGCCGCAAGCCCAGCGTCAAGGAACCGAAGTGGTTGGGTGAGACTATCACCACCGCCGATGGTACGCGGGCGACTGTATGCCCAGCTCAAGCCGGGAAGCCGGTAGACTGCAACACCTGCGGACTATGCGACCCAGCGCGCAAGGGGCCGCAAGTTATCACTTTTCTACGCCATTAAACCAACCAACAAACAAACAAGCCAAGGATAATACCATGAACCCCCGACCCAACTTCCACGACCTTCGCGGCCTGACTGACACGGTGCGCACGTTCGCCGCCGCCGTCCAGCAGGGTAAGCGCGTGCTGCTCATCGCCGCCCCTGGTGACGGTGCCACCACGATAGCCCATCGAGCGGTGGGGCTACTGCCCGACATGAACGACGACGAACGCGCCGACGTGACGCGGATACAGACAGCCGCGCGTATGCTGCCCGAGGGTGGTGAGGTAGACCGCCGCCCCTTCCGCGCTCCGCATCACACGGTGTCATGGGCTGGGATGTTCGGCTCGACCCGGACCCACCGCGACGACGATGGTGATCTGGTGGCGCGCACCTTCCCTGGTGAGGTGGAGCTATCGCGTCACGGGGTGCTGCTGCTCGGCGAAGTGACCGAGTTTCGCCGCTCCGTAGTGGGGGCTATCGGGCACTACATAGACAGCACCACGACGCTCATCACCGTGGCCCCACCGTGTCCGTGCGGGATGGCCCACCACCCACGGGCCAAGTCCCGGTGTACCTGCACCGAGGCTCAGCTTGGCCGTTGGGTTGAGCGCCTGGGTCGGATTGTCGCTGACCTAAGTATCGGGTGCGTCATGGAGGTACCCCACCTGACTATGAACGACCGCTACAACGGCGAGCGTTGCCCATCAACCAAAGACCTGAGCACCGGAGGTGCAGCATGAACGCCAATCACTACTCCGACCTGGTGGCGTACAAGCGGTACATCGAGGCCAACCTTGAGCGCATCGAGCGCGGGGGATGGACACCGGTATGCTTCGATGAGTTTATCACGAGCGAAGAACGCGAAACCCATGGAAGTGCAGCATGACCACCAAACGAAAAGACTTCGCCCCACTCAGACTCCAGGCGGTCCACCCTGACGGGTCATTCACGACCACGTTGGACCACGACACCCCAAACGACAACTGCCTTCAAGGGATGGCGTGTCCCGTGTGTAAGAGCAACGGACCGTTCAGGATCGAGATCGCGGTGTGCGTCACCGTGAGCGACGACGGCTTCGACTACGCGGACGCGGGCCATAGCGAATGGACAGACGAATCGTGGTGCGCTTGCCCGGAGTGCGACCACCCAGCCACCGTCAAGGACTTCACCATCATCAAAAAGGAAGTGACACATGATCAGTAAACGAAACACGCAAGCCCTTAGCCGCATCATGCGCCGAGCAAACCAGCGCGCCGAGACGGAGGAATACACCGGCACCGTGACCGCGATGGTCGATGGCACTGAAGCAGAGGTAGAGGTCACCGTCGAGGTGAGCTTTGAGAACGGTCCAGACGGTCGCACCTGGGAGGTCATCGGATGGAGCGCCGAGACAGCAGACGGCACCGAGGTCGAGGTAGACCACGAGGTCGCGCTGAGCGTGGCCAGCGACAACGTATAAACAACCAACAACAAAGGAAGTGAATCATGATCAGTAAACATACACCCGGACCGTGGCGCGAATGGAGCGCCGAGATTGAAGGGACCGATGGTTCCAAGATTGGGCAACTGTACGCCAGGCCCGAGGACCACGGAACGTGGGGGCCAGGAGTGGCCGACGCGAACACCCGCCTGGTATGCGCGGCACCTGACTTGCTAGCTGCGCTTCGGTCCTTGGTACTCGTCCTGAGCGACGACCCAAACGACTACCCAGACTCGGCAAGCCACCGGCAGGTGCAGGATAAAATCGCACACGCCAAGTCCACCATAGCCAAAGCCCAAGGAGGTGCAGCATGAGTAATAGATTTAGAGCAGCAACGCCCGAGCAAATCAAGAGTGCCCGCGACGGGTACGCCAAAGGGAGCGACGACAACATTGAGATTGACGATAACGCTAAATGCTCACCCACCGCTTTCGGTACATGGGTACAAGCGTGGGTGTGGGTGGCCGCTCCCGAGGTGACACCATGACACGCACGAGACACACGGCCTATCCCACGCGCGACGGTAACCGCTTGACCTGGAGGGGAGGCCAAGAACACTTGGACTATCCGACGACTGAGGCAGCGGCGGAAGCCTTGGCCACACTCCGGTTGCAGGGACCGTTCTTTGATAGCAGCGACATAGCCCAGTGGCTCAAGCTGATATGGCACGAGCAAGCAGCGGCCAAGCTGCGCGAGGATCTGGGTGTGCCTACACCTGCCGACGCGCTTGGTGAGCTGCTGGACTTCTACGAGGACAACGAGCAGTACAGCGAGGACGACGCGCGCGCCATCGAAGCCGCACGGATCGCCCATGCGACCTGCGTTGGAGGTGAGTGATGGATGAACCACTGCTAATCGTTTTGGTCGGGGACATTGTGGACGGGTTCAAAGCCCACGGTCCATTCAAGTCATGGGAGGAAGTCGATGGTTTCCTTAACACTTGGGGGTCTGCCCACGCCGTTCTCGACCTTACGCCCCCACCAGATTGGGTGTCATTGGAACCCTTAGCCGAAAAAGAAGGAGGTGAGGAATGATGTATAGATGCGGCGGGCATAGCTCCGCTTATGGGTTCTGCGGTGCTGACGATTGCAGCCGGTGTCATCCCGGTGGTGGTGGTCTACAACCAGAACTCGCCACGGTAGATGAGTTGCTGGACTATCTCAACGCGGTCGAACCTGATGGGGAATGGGATCTGATTGATCACGCTGACCTACTGGGCCACGTAGACCGACACACCCGGAGTGTGGCAGGGGTTGGGCGTAGCTTTGCGGAGGTGCTTCATGGCCTCCGTTGACCAGGGCGCGCACTACTCGCGAGAGCTTATGCTCGAAGCACTGGGCGATCTACTCTATCGATCACTAAGCGACTATCGTGGGCTGGTGATTGAGTGCCGCGACAAGTACCACGAAGTGAAGCAGGGTGGCGGGGCTGATTGGTCCGAGGTGCGCGAGCTGGAAGCAATGGAACAGGGGAGGCTCAACGCGATCCTGGTTACAGTTACAAAGATAATCAACGAAGGTAAAAGGGTGAAGTCATGAACAAAGATTTAGCACGAGTGGTTGAAGCGGGCCGATTGGTTCAACAGATAGAGGTGGGGCTCAGTAGCTTCTTAGGTGCGGTGGTATGCGTCGAGCCGTCCTACCCAGGCGACGGTACCTTACGGGGTGCATTGACTCTCGTAGTCGATGGGGTGGATATGTACGTGTCGCCCGGTGCCGATCCTTTAGATGCTATCCAAGGTATCCGGCGGTGGGTCGAGCTATCGTTGACGAACGGTTCATTGATATGCGACTTGGTGAGTTGGGCGGACGGCTACGTCCCTGCGGAAGCATGAGCGCGGACACGCGGCCCCCGAGAATACGACCAACCATGAAAGACTTTCGCCGCACCTATTTAGGTGGCCAAGTTATGCGGGGCTGGTGGATATATGTCTGCCCGCACTGCCGCTCTGAGGCTGGTCCGTTCAGGGACAAGGCGCATATTAAACGCGTACTCAAATCATCCCCTTACCTTTGCATACAGCACGGGTGTGGCAAGTAGCTGGAGCCGTCTTGGTGCTACGAGTTAACCTCCGCGACGGCCTCTCTCGTGATGGTGTAGCACCTCACCGACTCACCATCGATCCGCACGGTAGCTGTTCGTCGTGTGCCTCGCTTGTCGGTAGCGGATGATCGTAACCAACCTCGGTTCCACCAACGGGAAATAATCTCGTCGGGTGTGTACCCCAGCTCTGTAATCTTCTCACGCAGTACAAGTGTGGTGATCGAAATAGAATCCCAATGCTCGGTGTTGACCCACTTACCGACCCAACCGTTGTAGGGTACACGATCCCCACCTCGACCATCGGATTCGTGGCGACCAAAGAACTTGGTTTGATTGACCCCGGCCCACGTCATGATGTCTTGGAGAGCTTCGATACCCGTATCCGCTTCAAGCCCTGCGATCTTCTGGCAGTTGACGAGGTGTTCAAACGGATCATTATTGGGTATCGGTACGCCTACCTTGTGCGCGATGGCAGCGGCCACCTCCAGCACAGCCAGGTACGAAGCGTGTCTCCGGGCGACACCGGTTTTAGCGCCCTTTGAATAGCGCACACGCGCTTCTTTGTAGAGGTCTTGGAACGCCTTGTGGTGTTGCTTGGTGCCGACGATGAAGCGAAGCACCCGCCGACCGAGGTGGCCGTAGTGATCCGCGAGTATCATCTGCACGTCTTCGCTTATCTGACCGCCGACCTTGGGGTCACGGCCAAGCGGCTTACCGCGCAGCGAGATGACACGCGCCTTGGTTCCTGCATCGTTGGTGAACTTAGTGGCGGCCCCTTCGCCTGAGCTAATCAGTACGCTTTGCCACGACACTGTCTTTTGTGTGCCTTCGATAGAGCCCCGCCCTCTGCCCTGCCCCTGGCAGAAGTCATAGATAACGTCACGGACAATGTTCGGGTGCTTCGCTCGCTTAGTCTCGTCGAGGATGACGGGGAGGTGACGCAGGAATCCGCTCAGCCGTTCGATCCAAACCTTGGTAGCGTCCCACGAATACATAGCTGATGGGTACTCATCGGACGGGCGACCCCACACGGATGCGGCGAACCGCAGCGCGGTAGACTTTCCACCACTGGTCTCACCGGAGAAGTCGATAACGAATCCGGGTAGGTTGAGTACGCGCAACAGTGGTGCAGCCACCGACGCATAGAGCGCGATGTACATGTACGGGTAATCACGCACACGTTGTACTGCTCCAAGCCATTCCTCCCACGTACCCTCGGGCACCCAGCCCTGGCTGAGCGTGTCGAGTCCCTTCGGTGGTGTGAGTATGAGTGGCGCGTGGTTCTGCATGGTCTCCGGGGTCACAAAGGTTTCAGGCATTAGGAAGCCACCGTTTTTCTGCCACCCCATGTGAGCGGTAGACATGGTGCTGTAGAAGCGCGGACCGTTCTCGGACTCGAACTCATCGAGGTATGCGCCGACCTTGCCGAGATTCGACGAGCTGATGGGTGCCTCGTAGGTGGATAGAGATATGAGCTTGCTGATGTCCATGAGCACACGACGCTCAACGATGCGCGAGCACCACCCTCCGGGTCCGCGCCAGATCACTTGACGCTTGGCCTCGCCTGTAAGCACGTCAACTGAGCGGCCCCCGATAAAGATAGGAGCTGAACAGATGCGTACCTTGTTCACGTCACCGTCGATAGTCACCCGGACACGGTACACACCACGCGAGTCGATACTATAGCCGATGGGGATATGTAATCTCGACAAGGCGTTGAACTCGATGACGGATGTGGGAGGCAGGTGCTCACCCAACGCATCCGCCACGGTCTGTGCCTGTGTCACGTCTGCTTCCAGACGGTCAATCATTGCGTCATACCCACGTCGGCCCACGTCTTTTGCCAAGGCGACGATGGCCCGTTGCAGATTCCGGGCACGGCTGACGCATCCGGGTACGGTCTGGATAGTGGTGAGCAGGGTCACCAGTTGTCCGTCGTTGTCCTCACCCCAAGCGTGGGCGAGGATGGTCATAAGGCTGGGGTCTTGGACGGCTGCCCAGGCTTTGTTTCTATCGGCACGCTTGTCGGATTTGCACTGCTTTAACAGTCCTTTCAAAATCCCTACTGCGTTGGTTGTCTCATCTACTTCGTTTGTTCTGATTGGCGGGGGTGCCGTGGTCATTGTTGTGTCCGGTCGCAGGGCTGCGGTATTGGCTGGTGCTGGGGGATTAGCTGGTCTAATGTAGTGGCTGGGGTTTAGTGGGTCAACGCGGAGAAGCGCACGTCATATTCGGTTCGTGCTATGTTATTGTCACCGATGGAGGGGTCATGGCAGTCACAAAGAAAGCAAAGAGTAAGGCAGCGAAGAAGCCGGTAGTGAAGAAGGTAGTGAAGAAGGTAGTGAAGAAGACTTCGCCACCGAAAGCACCCGCACCTCCTGCCGCTCCGCCGAAGCCACAGGGTGGTAGTCTCTATCTGCTCTGCGGTGGTGGTGAAGTGACACTATCGTTTCGTGATGATGCTTCGTTTGATGCTGCGGTTGCGCAAGCAAAGAGCGCACCCGCTGGTAGTGGTGGACGAAGAAGCCCCCCACCCATTGTCCATGTGTTGGGGGCTAATCGTACCTGGTCGTACCGAACGGTGCAGAAGATGAAGGCCACACACGCCGAGTAGCTGCCTACTTGCACCTTGGCGGTGGAGGTAGCGGCATCGACATGAGCAGTACCTTGCCCTCCTTGGGTGCAGTAATCGTGCCATCGCGGCGAACGACTACTCTGTCGGGCGAGAGTCCGTCACGGATGATTGATGCCGCCGCACTCTTTTTAATCCGCGCGACGTCGGTTTCTTCGTAGCCCATCTGGCTGAGCAGTGCTGCACTTTGCCCTTCGACCCGCTGTTCGGTCTCGACAACCTCGTCCTCTTCTTGTACGTCCACGTCCACGTCCACGTCACCTGGGTCCGCATCACTCGAAGCGCCGAGCCACCCGGCGGTGACCTTGTCCATGTCGATGAACGTCCAGTCCTTTGGTATCCGTCCCGAAGGTCGGACGGTGCTGGCCATGATGACTTGCCCATCGAAGTTACTGAACGCGCGGATAGCCGACGCAATCGTTTTACTATCCCACGCGCGGTCTTCTGGGATGAGCACAATGGGCGTTGTCTTACGGATACCATCGGCCACGGCTGCTGAGATTGCAGTCACAAGGGTGGCCCATTCAACTCCTGATAGTGCGCAGTGCAGAATACCGTCACGGACAATGCCCATCTGAAACACGTCACGCCCGGCACGAGAGAGCGAGACACCGAAGCTCCACGCGTCAGGTAGGTAGTTGTTTACCTTCGCTGAGAACAGGTCGGACTGCTCAGCCAGTAGAGATTTTACCGTCAGCTCACAGTGCTTCTTCAAGTCTTTGTATCGCTCACTTGAAAGCTCCAGTGATACCAGTTGCTCCTTTGCGGCGACCAGTTGCTCCCACTGCGACGCGCTCACGTTCAGGCTTGTTAGATCCCGCAGCGTCTTGTCCAAGTTGACGCGTGCTTCATCGGCCGACACCGTTGTAGTGGCTTCGGTCGGTGGTGTTGCCTCCAACTGCTTATGCACCGACCACCACTGCTTGAGGTTGTCTTCTGATGCAGCCACGTCCGCCTTCGCTTCAGTGATCGTATCCAGTGCGTCTTGGTTGCTTGTCGCCCAGGCAGCCACTTGGTCTGCGTAGAAGGTGGCGCATTGCGTTATGTGGTCGGCTCCGACGGCACTACTACACGCCGGGCAGGTGTCCACGTTGTTGTCCGTCGCCCACGTTAGTAGCTGCGTTGCTATGTCGAGGTGGTCCGGGCGCTGCGAGACACCCTCTTCGGCTGCCTTTAATGTAATCGCATGAGCCTTTACCTGGTCGTGCCACAGGTCGATAGCAGTCTCAGCTTCAGCTAACTGCTTCTTATGCTCTGCTGGTGTCAGCCCTGGGTTGTTCTCGACCTTCAGCGCGGCCTCAAGTGTAGCTCGCGCCAGGTCATAGTTGAGCTTCCCTTGAACCTTTGCCGCCTCACTGGGTCGCTCATCGCAGTTAGCCCCCACCGACTCAACGATAGCTTGGGCACCTTTGATCTCACGCGAGGTCTCACGCGACTTCTTACCCGCGTACTCGGTGACGGCGAGAAGGGTCTCGACGGGATCTTTACCGCGACCAAGGTGGTCGGCCACATCCATGTACCGCCCGTGGAGCATCGACGGCAGGTGAGCCAACACGTCTTCACGCCGCACGTCTGAAGCGCACCATCCGAGAAACGCCTTGCGTGCGGTAGATGCTGAGCCAGCAAGCGCCTCACGTACGTCGCGGTAGCACAGACTGGCTGCGCCTGGGCCTTGGTGTGTCGGCTTCTTTACCTTGCCCTTGAGCGTTTCGATGTTGAATAGCGCAGCCTCACCGTTCGTGATTCGTGCGCTTACACCGAGCGAGTTGCCGTTACTCATGGTCATGAGCAGCGCGCTATCGGACACGTCGTTGCGTCCGACAATGTCGTCAGCCGAACCCGAGAGCGCAAGCTCAACCGATTGAATGACTGCAGACTTGTGACTGGTATTGCTCCCGTAGAGCAGAGTCTTCGCACCAAGCTCGATTGTCCACGCATCCCCGTGGGGTAGCGGACTCTTGACGTTACTGTGCAATGACTGGACGAAAGGTCGGATGTGTTTTCTACTCATGATGATCCTGTAAAGCCTGTTGGCTGTTGGTTGTTGTCGCTACTATGATTAACTAACGGTCCTATACCGTAGCGTCAAGACATAATAACTTCGTTGTTTCTTCTTCGGGAAATATGAGTGTTGCCCACGCTTGCCAGGGCGCGTCGGGTACTTCATCTATTGCGACTACGTGCCGGAACTCATCGTAGGTGGCGCACCAAGAGAGTACGTGTTTACCTCTCGCGAGGAACCCCGCGATCATTTTTGCTGTTGCTCGTCCAGTGGTTGGTGCGTCATCCAGCGCGTCCGCCGGGACGATAATGCCGTGGAACATAGGCTCTCCCATGAACGTTTCGGCCTGTGGAACATCCGTCTGCCACTGATTCCAGCCGCCCATTGCTCGCGCTCGTGCGCTGTAGTCGTCGCGTCCGGGTGTAACTATGGTTGTCCATCCCTCAGTAGCCAGCAGATCAGTGAGGTGCTGGCACCAGGAATCTATGTCGCTGTCGTTGTCTTGCTTTGTGTGGGCAAGGAACCATCGTGCTTCGGACATGACTTCTCCTACGAGAGCGGCTGTAGTGTTAGTTGTTTTTGCGCCCTTGTCACTGCGGTATACCATAGGCGTCGGACAAAGTCTTCCCTTTTTTTATTTTGTGCAAAGTTACGCAGCCCGTAGCACTCGATGAATCGGACCTCGCGCCACTGTGATCCTTGCGAACGATGCACGGTCAAGCAGTAGCCGTAGTCGATGCTGACCAGTAGCTCAGGGCTGACACCTCGCGTACCTCTGGCCATCTGCTTCGCTACGTTGAAGTCGCCGCCTATCTGAGTGACTGCGGAGATAAACTCAAACCCGTTCGTGGTCTCAATCAAAACGAAGTCAGTCGCCTTGTTCCCCAACACATGAGGTGAGACGGCTGCTACCGTGAACACGTCGCCATTGACCACCCCTATCGCGTGGTTGTTTCGCGTGACCAGTATCTTGTCGCCGGGCACAAGTGGCTCAGTAAACCCAAGCTGTTCGCGGCAGCTAAGGTTGATGCGCTGGCGCACCTTGTTCGTCCAGGTGAGGCACACCCGGTCGCCTTTACCCACGGCCCATCGAGCCGCGTCGGGTATGCCTCCCTGCTCATAGGAGACAGCATCACCGTAGTTGTCGAACGTACGGGACTCATCGTTGCGTATGAGCGTAGCCAGCTCAAGTATAGGTGACGTCAATGCCTGGCGATGCACCTGCGTAAGCTCTGCCGTGGGGTCGTCTAAGTCTGGCCCCCACGTATCGTTGACCGGCTCCAGTTGTGCCTTGTCTCCCACCCAAAGAACAGACCCACCGACTCGGTGAAGCTGGTCCATGATCTCTTCGTAGAGATTCTTCCCCACCATGCTGGCCTCATCCACTACCAGCAGTCCGCCGGGTGATACTGGTGGCTTGGGGTCGAGAAAGATTAGACGGGGCCGCCCCTTCACGTTGCCGAGTTCTTCTACCTTCTTGTACAGCGCCGAGTGAATCGTCGTAGCTTTGTATCCGGTCACCTCCTGTAGCCGCCTCGCCGCCTTACCTGTGGGCGCGACTAACTTTACATCCCCGTCCCAGTCGTCGAGGAACCGTCGCATTAGCGTGCTTTTACCTGTTCCTGCTGCGCCGACTAAGACGGCCTCGCTCCCTGGTTCCCTCAGTGCTGTGTTGATTGTGCTCAGTGCCCGCTCTTGATCAGGACTCAGCGCGTGTTGTTTCTCGATTGTAGCTGCAAGGTTCATTGTTGGATTCCTATATGTCTTTCAGTGTTCTGCCTACGTCTGCCTCTGCCGTCATGGGTACTTCCCACGAGGGTATTCTGATGACCATGCACTCTTCCATGGTGCGTCGCA
>Ga0209337_1000960_pt1 | contig 22472 bp, 23 predicted proteins | sample LinPmetageLP53_FD_184044 | JGI IMG/M metagenome (GOLD analysis project Ga0209337, IMG submission 184044) | Marine viral communities from the Pacific Ocean - LP-53 (SPAdes) (version 2) | ecosystem: Environmental > Aquatic > Marine > Oceanic | place: Pacific Ocean | collected 2010-02-08 | reverse complement strand
ACAGGTAATAGTCTAGGTTTAGGATGGAATACAACAACACCTCAACATTTGCTTTCCTCTACGGGTGCAATATTAGGAGGTAAAGTTGAGATGAATACAACAACAGACGGCTTCTTAATGCCAAGGCTAACAACAGCTCAAAAGAATGCTATCTCTTCACCAGATACTAACTTAATGGTATTTGATACTGATTTAAGTAGTTTACAAAGATATAATGGTACTGCATGGGTAGATGTTGCGGCCGGAGTAGGAATTGTACAACTTACCCAAGAGGGTGGAAGTGGAGGTTCAGTATTTTATACTGATGTTCAATCTGCTTTAACTGCAGCTAATTCATCTGGGGGTGATATTACTATTACTTTACATGATAATATAACAACAACTACTTCTATTTCTACAAATGTAACAACAAACATTGATAATATAACTTTTGATTTAAATGGTTTTACCATAACGAATACCGCTAATGATTCAGGTGCTGTAATATTTAATAAATTACAAAGTAATATAATTACAATAATAAATGGGTCTCTAATAAAAACTACTGGAACTGGGAATGCTTTACATTTTTCAAGTGGTATTGGAGATTTATATATGTCTAATTGTTATGTTTATAGTGAAGCAGGTTCAGCTTTAAAAATAGATGCATCAGTAACACCAATTAATATATGGGAGTTAGGAAATTCTACCTTTAAAACTAATACAGGTTATGGGGTTTATTTAGCTGATGCATTAGGAGGTATTTCATTAACAAGTTTTATATCTATTAGTACAGGTTCTGGAATGGCTTGTTTCTTAAATGCTGGTGGAGACGTTACTAATTTTAAGGCAATAGCCGAAGGAACAGGAGCAGCTTTAAGAGTTAGATCTTCTGTAACATCAGCAACTAATTTTTATGCTGAATCTAATAGTGGTAATTGTGTTTTATTAGAATCGCTAGCACCTATAGTTAAAGATTTTACAGCTATAAGTGTATCTGGTTATGCTGTATTTTCTTCTGCTTCAGCCTATAAAATAGAAAACTTCTATTGTAAAACTACTAGCGGAACAAGAACATTAAATGTACCTAGTAATTCAATACTAATAAATGGTGATGTTTTTAGTGATAGTACTGATTGTGCTTTTATTACAGGTGCTGAAAGGGTTGAAAATGTAAACTTTACTACTAATTCTGGGACTAATAATGTAGTATCAAGATTTACCACAAATTGGATTAATTGTACTTTTAGAAATAAAGATGGTGTAGCTTTTTATAATTATGGAAGTTCTACTAGTAAATTTAAGAAGTGTACATTTATAAGTGAGAAAACATCTGGGGGAACAGCACATGCTGCTAACATTGTTGATGGAGCTTCTGTAGTTACTTTTGTTAATTGTGATTTTGAGGTAGCAGATTCAACTGTTAATTGTATAAAAGGTGATGCTGCTATGAATATGAAGGTAGCTAATTGTTCTTTTGATGGTGCTACAACTACAATAAGCTCAAATGTAACTTTATCTAATACGTTTACTAGTGACCCGTATGGAAATATAACTATATAGAATAAAAATAAGATAATAATGGCAGTACAAGATATAAACTTTAACCCGAAACCTGAAAAAGGTATTAGTTATTCAAAGATAACCGACAACAATGGTGATTGGGGAAGTGTACCAAACAGTACTTATTTTTATGACAAAGCTACTAGTTTACCTTATTATAAGGATTCTACTGGTGCAGTGTTAAGTGTATACGGTGGATCTATTATGAAAATTGCTATATCAGATTCAACTGGTAAGTATACTGCTTATGATACTTTTGCTTTAGCGCTTGCAGCAGCTTCTAGTGGAGATACTATAGAAGTATTTTCAAATATTACAGAAACGAGCGATATAACAGTGACTTGTGTTGATGGTGTTAATATAAACTTTAACGGATATACTTATACACTAAATACGACCGGAACTTCTAATTCTTTTACAGTTCCAATTAATGTTTCTTTAGAAATGTTTAATGGTAAAATTAAAAGAATAGGAGGTACGGCATCACTATCGAACAGTGTTTCAATTAGTGCAACTGGTTCTGGAGTTTTGACTTTAAATTCGATGATTTTAGAGAGTGATTTCGGTAACGCTAGTTATTTATCTAGCGCATCAAGAACGGTCAAAGGTGGTGATTTTGTTGGAGAATCTTTAGGGGTTTATATATCAAACGCAAAACTAGAAAATGCAAAAGCAAGCGCAAACAGCGGTGCCGGTTTACAAATACAAAACAACGGAACGGCAATAAATTGTTATGGATTTTCTACTAGCTCTTATGGAGTTTATAACAATAGTAGCAACGCATATAGCTGCATAGGAAGATCTACTGGAGATATTGGATTTTATGGAGCCGGAGGATACAATTTTGATTGTAAAGGATATTCTAATTCTAGTTATGGGGCTTCTATAACAGGAGCTAATAAATGCGCAAATATTTTTGGCTATTCTTCAGGTTCTGCGGGAGTCAATATTTTAGGAAACGGAACTAACATAACAGGACACTCTACTTCTTCTTATGGAGTTAGATATAGTTCGGGCTCTGGAGACCATTTAGTTGACGATGTCAAAGCTTTATCTACAGCTGCATCTGGAATGTATGTACTTAAGAATGCAGGAAAAGTCGAGTTTTCTAATTTATCAGTATCTTCGATTTGGAATGATGCTGCAGGCCATGCCTTAACCGTTGTAGGCAGTGACGACGATGTTACATTTAGCGGCGGTAGTCTGAGAGTTCACAATGCTTCAGCTAATGGCTTATATTCCGGTTCAGCAAAGAGTTGCTATTTTGTAGGATTGAAATTTAGAGGCTGCACTGTAGCAATTAATTCAAATATAACTAACTTACAAAGTAATACTCCTGATATTTATGGAAACGTTTTAATTGGTTAACACTTTTGATATTTAAAGGAACTTATTATTTTAAAAAATAAATAAAATAAAGTAAAGATGGCAAATACATTAAAACAAACAGTTTTCCAAATTGGACACGACGGAGTTCCAGAGAGGATGATAGTTCAATATGTCAATGAGTCTGGAGAAACACAAACTATAAACAACTTTGAAGATTTAACAAACGAGCAAAAACAAGTTTTCAATGACTTTAAATTGCTTTCTGAAAATTTAATGACATAACATGGCAATAGTAACTTTAGCAAACGGAATATCACAATCAGCAGGAGTAACATATACTCATACAACAGACAGTTCTTCTGATTGGACTTCTGCAAGTTTACCTAACAGCGCATACTTTTTTGATAAAGCTACTAAATTAGTTTATTTCAAAGATTCAACTGGTGCTGTAGTAAACCCATTCGAAAGTGGCGGTGATAATATTTCAATTGCAGATTTAACTTTTGATGGAGCTCATACAGCAGATATTAACGATCACTCTTGGCAATTAAAAGATTCAACCGGAATAAACAGATTGCTTTTAGATGTTCAACAAGGTAATGCAAACGGACACGGAATTGGATATGGTGGTGCTGCTATTGATGGCAAACATACCTTTTATAATACAAATGGTAGTAGTACACTAGCATTATGTAATATGTCATATCTTAATGGCTTAAAATTATCGAGTGGGGCTCTTGAAAATGATTACTTAAATTTCGGTAGTGCTGGATTTCTTTTACATATTAAGTCTAATGTTTCTTATGGTTCAAGTATTGGTGTTTATCCTGATATTACATTAAGAACAAGACATAGTAGTTTTGGAGTTGTTTTAGATACGGATAATTATGTAAAATTTAAAAAAGCTACTGTTGAACATAGTTTAATAGATTCATCTTCAAGGTGGATTTTAAAAGGAACAGCAGTTATAGGTTCTGAAAAAATAAGCTTACAAGACGACACACTTATTAAAGGATCAAACAATTCAGCTTCAACAAGTGGGTTCAAAGTTACTGATATTAATAATAATTCACTTTTAGACGTTAAAAATAGCGGTAGGTTTGCCACAAACGGTTCTAACGTAAATTCAGCTTTTAATGTAGCATACGACGGAACAAGTACTAACGCCTTTACTGTTGGTACAGGTAACATTATTCAACACGCCTTAAACGCTCAAAGCTATACAATAAGAAACACTGCGGGAACGCAAGACTTGTTTAAGTTTAATGTTCAGTCTGGAGTGTCTAAACTTGTTTTAAGTACTGCTGCTAATGCAGAGTTCTTTAGAATTTCAAATGATGCCAATTGCTTTTTAGATGCTAACTTCACTTTAGGACAGTCAACACCAGTTACGGGAGCAAGGTTTTTGATTCGTAACTACGGAACAAACGTAAGTCAACAGTCGTTTTTCGGTAATATAACAATGAATACGGCAGGAAGAGTTGGTTCAAGTGGTTCATTCGGAACGACTCAAAAAGGTTTTGAATGTTTTGATACCGATAAAAATAAAAAGTTCTTTTGGAACGGTTCAGCTTGGGAACAAATAGTTAGTGGAGGAGCAACTTCAGGAATAGGAACTAAAGTTCTTGTTCAAGGACGTATGGACACAACACAAGCTTTTACTTCTACGGCAGAAAGAATTGACTATGTAGATAATTCTACTCTTGGTTTTGATATAAATGGAGAGTGGGATAATACAACACATAGATTTACAGTTGCTGCAAGCGGTGCAGGAACATACCAATTTACAAATACATTGTTCGTAGATAATGGTAGTGGCTGGGTTCAAATATTTTGTAAGAAAAACGGAGTTACACAAAGAATTACAGCAACAGACTTACATACTTCTTGGGATGCACCAACTGGAACTACCAATCTTGAATTAGCAGTAGGAGATTATGTAGAATTTTGGGCAGATAGTACTTCAAGTTTTTCTGTTAATGCAACTTGGTACGCTTTAAACAACTTTCAGATTACTAAAATTGGAGATAGTGTAACAGTTAACAATGTTGTTTTACCGTCTCTTACCAAAACAATAATTCTTGAATCTCCAGCGGATGCAGATTATATTCCTATATTTAGAACAGACGTAGCAATAACAATTCAAGAAGCTTTAGGAGCATTAATGGCAGCAGGTGATGTTGATATTAGACTATATTGGGATACTGATTTAGCTAACAGTTCACCTACAGCAATAGGAGCGTCTACCACACTAACAACTACAACTGAAGCAGCTGTAGATATCTCAACAGATCCAACAATACCAGCTAACAGCTGGATATTCTTAGATATTGGAACAGTGGCAACAGCGGCAACAACAGTGGTAAACATAAGATATACAGAATAATAAATAAATAAAAATAAATCGGTTATGATAACTATAACTTTAGCAGAAGATTGTGGAATTAAGGCAGGAGGTCTTGATATTTATGCAGCAGGTATAAGAAAGATTTCTTGTCCTGGAAACATAGGAACAGGAAGAAAAACTGTTCAAAATTTTAATGTACCTTTTAATTGGGCGTATGGAGAATCTACTGAATGGAAAGCAGAAAATACTATTCAATTAAACATTGACGGTTCTGATAAAAACATTATGGGACAGGACTTTGAGATGCAACTGATAAACGAAGAAGGCTTAAAAGAAGATAAGTATACATACTCAGACGGTGGAAAAACAGGATTGCAGGCCATTCATTATGTAATGAGTAATTACGGTAAACAGATAATTGAAGAATTTTTCCCTAGTGTAGGTATTGTTGAAGTAACTTATTTAGATTAATATAATTAAAATCAAAAAATAGTGATAACTATAATAACTAAAATAGAGCTAGAATCTTTAAATATCGTTAAGTTCACAGAAGTAGGGTATACTGGGGATTCTGAATTAATAGATTCTATAAATAAGAATTACGATGAAACATTAGGTTCATTTTTAGCAGAAAATAGAACAAAGTTAGAAAATGAAGAAATTAACGTAAGTACATTTTTTAGCGAAACTGATTATGTAAATGAGGCCAGAACGGAAGTAAATACACTAGAAGGAAGAAATTTAATTGAAATTAAAGACATAAACGATTTATAATATGGCAGCTCCAACTAAAGGAAATGTAACAAATAGTAATGCTACGCCTGCGGGATATTCTAAAAGTTATTCACATAATCAAAATACAGGGAACAATAGATTACTTGTTGTTCAAATAACTCATGCAAATAATGTTGGGTTAGGCAGTAATCCATGTACTTACAATGGAGTTTCATTAACACAATTACATAGCACTAATAGGGGCGGTTTAAGTCAAAGAATGTCTTTCTTTTATTTAGTAGACCCTCCTACTGGAACTCATAATGTTGTAGTAAGTTTTAATCAAAACATGTGGAATCCAGTATCTGTTCACATAAGAAGTTTTACCGATAGCGGTGGAGTTGGAGCATACGAAAGAACGGGCGGTCAAGCAACACCAAATACTCAAAATTTAACAGTTGAAGAGGATTCACTAATTATGATTACTTCTTGTAGTAATGCCGTTATTTTAACTCAACAGATACCACAAGGAACTAACAGGACTTTTACAACTCATAATACTAATAAGCAAGTAGCTACAGGTGCAATTAGTGCTGATGGTGGTCATAGTGCTGGAACCATTAGCTTGAGAGCTACCGCTGGAAGTGGTAATCTAACATTAGATAGAACCGAAATAAAAGGACTCGGCGGCGGAGGAAGCACTCGAAGAATAATAATATGCTAGGATAAAATATACTAGTAATTCTAAAAATTCACGTTAATAATACAAATCTCCATATATAGTTATATGGATGATGTGTTGTTGAGTTTAACTTGTAGTCGTCAAAATAAATAAATAAAATAGTCTACATTAGTGAAAGATACTGAAATTTATAGAAACGTAGTATTTCTAGGTCAAGTTAACGTAAATAATGCATACGACTTTCCAACTACCGCAGGGACGACTGGTCAAGTTTTATCATACGATGGTTCTGGAAATTTAATATGGGCGAGCTTAGGAGCTTTGTCATTAACTACTAGTGATATTGCGGAGGGAGTAAATTTATACTTTACTCAAGAAAGAGCCGAAGATGTTTTTGGAGGACTCATACAAAACGGAACAGGTTTAACTTGGACATACAATGATGCGGCCAATACAATGGTTGGAAATGTATCACTTTCAGGTTTTACTTCTGACGATTTACCAGAAGGAACTACTAACTTATATTTTACCGACGAGCGAGTAGATGATAGAGTTTCAAGTTTAATGATCGGAGGAACAGGAATAAGTCTTGTATACGACGACACTGCTAATACATTAACCGCTTCTATAGATTTTACTGAATTTACAACAGATGATGTTGTTGAAGGAACTACTAATTTATATTTAACAAATGAAAGAGTAGACGACAGAGTAAATGATTTAATTCAGAACGGGACAGGTATAACTTGGAACTATAACGATGGCGCTGGACAACTAACGCCTACTGTTAGTCTTTCTCCTTTCGACACTGATAATTTATCTGAAGGAACTACTAACTTATATTTTACCAACGAACGAGTAGACGATAGGATTGCAAGTTTAGTAACTGATACTTCTAGCGTTACATGGACATATAATGATGTTTCTAACACCCTCTCGGCAACTGCCGCTGCAGTATTGAATATTCAAAAAGGAGGAACTACTATTTCAAGTAGAGATAAGATAAACTTTATAGAGGGGACTGGTATTACTATTAATGTAGCAGACGACAGTATAAACAGTAGATCTAACGTAACTATATCAACTACTCTATCTCAAAATTTAGCAACAGATAATTTAATTCAAGCTGCAGCAGCTAGAAGTTATAACATGAACAACCAAGACCTTACGTTTAGTAATGGTTTATTAAAAATTACTGATACAACAACTGCTGATATATTTTTTGTAGAACATAGCGGTGGAGATATAACATTTGGAGGAGCTAGTGGAATAGGTACAGGGACTTCAAATTGGACACATCAAACAAACGTTAACTCAGCATCTACTACTACTTGGGAACATAGAGATTTTGGAGGTAACGTAGGATTGCAAGTAGTAAACTGGACTACAACAGGAGGTTTAAATCAATATTCTACAATTCAATACAAAGGAGGCGCTGGACAATTGTACATTTTAAATGATGCTGGTTCAATAGACTTAGGTTCTCCAAGTGCTATAAGGATTGGCTATGGTAGTTCTGGAGCAGCGCCTGAAACGCTTTGCTTAACAGCTAAAGCCGGTGAATTTAAAATTGCAGGAGCTGCAGCAGGGGTAGGTTCAACTACATTTAAAGATTTATCAGCTACGAAAGCAGGTATTGAATATGACGCCGATTATAGCGGTACATTCTCAGGACTTTCTCTTATAAACAAGGACTTTGCTGATGCAACATACGCACCACTATCGACATCTACTTCAGCAGGATCTGGATTAACTTTAACTAGTGGAGTAATTGACTTAGGAGGTGCTATTACGGCAGATACGGTCATTGAAGGTACTGGATCTTCTGGTTTTGATCTCAGCTTAGGTGTTAACTTATTAAATAAAAACTTAGATACTTTTAATATAAACGCTAGAGAAAAATTTGAAAAGTATTCGTCAGGATCATTTCCATACTCATCTGGTGGATCTAGTTTATTTCACGATGAACAGGGAGTAATAACAGATGTTAATTATGAGACAGGAATAAACGTTAGAAAAGAGATCTTATCCTCTAGCATTCAAGAATATGTCATTGATACTAATGTAGGAAGTAGAATATCTTCTAAGATTTTTTTAAGTTCTAACGGATGTTCAGCCACATCAATGGATATCGATAATAACACAGGAACATTTTTAAATATTAAAAAATCTCTTATAGGAATGGCTTCGGTTACTAGTGGCAGCTATGGCAGTCCAGTTATGAAGTTTGAAATAGATGCAGACAATAGTACTACTAAATTTACAGATTTTAGAACAACTACAAAAGGTATAGAATATGCGGCAAATTATCAGTCAGGATATACTGACAGAACTCTTATTGATAGAGGGTTTGCCAACGCAACATACGCACCCATCGCGTCTGGTATTACTAACGGAGATAAAGGAGATATTACAGTATCTGGAGGAGGAGCAAATTGGACAATAGATGCTGGAGCAGTCGGTTTAAATAAGATAGCATCAATAGACAGTCAAAAAATACTTGGAAGGTATAATGCAGGAACCGGAATTGTTCAAGAACTAACTATCGGAACCGGTCTATCTTTAAGTGGAACTGGAACGTTATCTGCAACATCGTCATCTAGCTCTGGACAAATTAGAGTTATACGAGACAGCGATAATGGTACGCCGACGTATTTTTCAGATCTTCAAACAGCACTTGAAACATGTAAAGCGTCCAATATAACTGCAGTAGTGACTCTATATGACAATATTACGCTAACTTCAGGTATCATTATGAATGTCGGCGGGAGTGCTTCAACTATAGGTGAAGGATATTTATTTTCTAATATATTAATTGATTTTAATGGATTTACAGTAACGTATGGTGGATCAGGTGTTGATCCATCTATTCACTTTTTACCTAGTACAAGTACTAGTAAAACTTTAAATTTAATAAACGGATCATTAAAAAGGACAGCGGGAGCAGCTCCTGCACTAGCAGCAACGACTGGTAGCGCAAATTTAATAATGAGCAATATGTATATATCTTCTAGTATATCTCACGGAGTATATATACAGATAGAAAATAGTACCGACGGATTTGCTAATTTTGGAAACAGTGTTTTTGAGTCTAATGGTAATGGTCATGGACTTTATATAGAAAAATATAGTGCTAAATCCTTTACTGGTATTTCAGGCGGAGGATCTGCAGTTTCAGGAATATTTTGTGCAAGTAATAACACAAGTACAGTTAAATTAACCGATTTTACAGCCATAAATACAGGCTCTAATTCATCAGATCATGCAATTGACTTGGATGGGTTGTGGGATTTATCTAATTTTCACTCAAAGTCTAACAGCGGAAATGCTTTAAATATAGGTTCTCAGTTTAATGGAACATGCACAAGGTTTGATTTGGAAAGTTCTACTGGAAAAGGAATATCTGGTGTTAGCGGATCAGGCTATGTTTCTAGATTTAGTAATTTTACCATAGCCTGTTCAAATAACATATGTATAGATTCTAATAGTATCGGATCTTATTTTTCAAACTTTTTTGTTACAAATAATAGTACGAATTTTGCAACAATTACACATACATCAGGAAGTGATATAAATTATAAGAATGGAACATCGATAAATCATGGAACATCTTTAGCTTTAAATATTGTTAATGTCTCAGATATTATATTTAAAAATTGTAATTTTATTTCAATAGGAGGAGCGGCAGTTATGGTTAGCTTAAACAATTCTTCATACTCTGCTAGTTTGTTAGAATGTACTATAGAATCTAGAGAAAATAATAGTGGCGGTCACGGGGTCCAAGTCGGATTCTCTAATGGTTTAATTGAATTTGCTAATTGTGACGTTCAGGTAAAAAATAACGGAGCTAGCTGTTTTTACAGCAGTTCAAGTAGAAATATTTCTTTAAGAGGGACCGCTATGAGAGGAGCAACTACCCCGCTAGTAAATATGACTTTAAGTCATTTTGCACAGGATATATACGGAAATACTACGACGTAAAAAATATAGAAGATGGCAGCAGTAGAAAACACAAACGGATTATCTTTAGGTACTGGAATAGAATATTCTTGGACTGTACAGCAATTGGGTGAATCAAGTGAAGTTCCAAATAACAAGTATTTTTATGATTTTGGGACTAAATTAGTCTATTATAAAGATATAAATGGCGTTATAATAAACATATTTGACCAAAGTCGAGTACATTATTCAGAAGCCAGTGCCACTATAAATTCAAGAACCAATTACCTAATAAAAAGAACTGTAGTTACAGGTTTAAAGGCTACGTTTGAAATATTAATAACTACAGACGGTAAGGCTACTATGAGTGTAAACAATGTAATTCCACTAAACTTTTTAGGTAAGAAATATTTTAAATTGAATAGATATACTCATATTATAAAAAGACTTACAAAGCACACTGATACGGCTTTGATGACTGGTACTTATTCAACTGTAAATGGAGACCCATCCGCTACTCCACCGACAATGGCAACTGTTGTTGGAGTTGGAACTCAATTTTTAAGTGAATTTAGTATCGGCGATAGAATTACTAGTGTAGCATCTGGAGGTAACACTTCCGGTTCTGGGTATATAGCAAGCATACAAAGTGATACTCAAATGACGCTACATCAAACTAGTGTAACACAAGCAGCATCTGGAGACCCGGTTTATAATATGTTTGGAGTAGGAATTGAGGGTTTTACGAGGGTAGATTTTAATGATTTACTAAACACTTACTCAACGGACTTAAATAATACAACTGGATTTGGTATTATAGGCAGATTTCCAGGACAGTTATCTCAATTTGAAGGAAGTTTAGGTATGACTTCAGAAATGCCTATAAATGATGCGTCATTGTTAAATGACACTAATGGAATGGAATACTCTACTGGCTATTCACCTAAAGATTTTAGTTTGGCCCCTTTAAATATGACATATAACCCAAAGGAAAATGCAAACGGAACAGCTGTTAATCCAGTCGCATCATGGCTTCCAGGTGCTGCTAACCCTGGAGGAACATCAGATGGAGAGTTTCACATTGTTTTAGAAGGATATTTGCTGTAATATGAAGATAACAGATTTAGTAGATGAGGTGTTTGTTATAAATTTAGATAAATCAACCGATAGACTTGATAATTTTAAAAAACAAGCCTTAAAAAATAATATAGAGTTCACTAGAATCACTCCAGTAGATTCATCTAAATTTTCCGTAAAACCAACTAAAGGTAACGGTTGGAATAATAATGCTAAATCACTTCAGGAAACTACAAAAGGAATAATAAAACTATCTAAACAAAAAGGTCACAAGAATATTTTAATATTTGAGGACGATGCTAAAATAAACAGCGACATGTTTAGTCAATTTCTTAGTGATTGTAAAAACTTTATTAAAAGAATGGGCAGGTATGACTTTATACACATTTTTCATTCTAATTCGTTTAATCAATCTTTAGACAGTTGTTATAATTTCAGACTTACTAAGGATGGCTGTTTAGGATGTGTTTCATATATGATAAATGAATCAGTTTTTGACATTTATCTAGAAGAACTTAATAGGCTTGAAATACCTATTGACCATGTTACTAGAAGGATACATAAGTTCAGAAGACGTTCTTTTTTATATGGATTAGGGGCAGTAACCCACACGCCTAATGAATATTCAACCTTAAGAGATAGGATTGTAGACTATTAAAATTAGAATATTATAAATAAATAATAAAAATGGCAGCAGTAGAAAACACAAACGGATTATCTTTAGGTACTGGAATAGAATATTCTTGGACTGTACAGCAATTGGGTGAATCAAGTGAAGTTCCTAATGGCAACTACTTTTATGATTTTGGGACTAAATTGGTATACTATAAAAATTCAAGTGGTGTTACAATAAAGGTATTTGAAGAAGTCGGATCAGGAACTCCAGGGATTGCTCAATCAATACAAAGCTTTGATATATCTAACACTACTCAACAGTCTGCTATTGGAAATGAAATGTACTCAGTTAAAGTAATACCTACTGTATTAAGAGAGGTTACTCAAATGAGCTTTTTTGTTATCACTGCGGCAAGTCAAAACGTTACTCTTAGTATTCACGATAGCGCAGGAACTAGCCTATTAGGTCACGGTTCTACCACTGCCAATGGATTAGGCGTAAGATCAGTAACTTTAAATACTACAGTTACTTTACTTGCAAATACTGAATATTACTTTTCAATATGGGTAGGTTCATCAGGAGGTTCTGCTAATTTTGCCTCTAAACCTTTATATTCAGATACTGCATTAGGTGTATACCAATATAGTGTGACTAGTTCAACTAGCACTTTACCAATGACTCCTGCGAACAACCCGGTTAAATGTTTTTGGCTTAGCGCTTACTAATAAAAATAAATAAAAATAAAATGAGAAAGCACATCGAAGAAATATACAAAATGTTAAATAATTATGACTTTTTATTAAATGAACTACCTTCTTTATATACTAAATTAAGAGACATGGAAGATTCTACTATATCTTGGACTCAAAATAAACCTCAATTAGAAAATATAATTAAGGCGCTAGAAGATTTAAAGTCTAATATTAATGACATAAAAACTCCTGTTGCTAGAAAATAGGTAATTATACAAAATACTTTAACATGAAAGAATTAGGAATAGGATTATTAGAATTAATAGGAGCATCTATAGTATCAGTATTAATACTTCCGATTGGATTTATATACTCTCTAGGGTATTCAATATGGTTAACAGTTGTAGCAAAAAAATGGAGTGCGTTTTTCTTGTTTTGGTGGAGATTTATCGACGGAATATGCGCAGCAATAGGATATGTTCTACATAGCATAGCATACGGACTAGATTTAACCTGGAATGTAAACGGAGAATTGATAGAAGATCTTATTACTCATAAAGAAGATACTGAATTTTCTAAGAAGAACGTGACAGTTTCTGCGACTACAGGTAAGCTTGAAATAGAAGATAAATTAAATCCTACAGGTAAATGGTTCAGTAAAGCTCTTAATTTTGCGTTTGGGCAAAAGGCACATGCAGTAGATTCATGGAATTATTTAATAGCACTAAGAGCTCTTAAGAAAGACTACTTTAATTAAAAATAAAGACTGTATGTACGCACTAGGTAAAAGATCATTAGGAAATTTAAAAGGGGTTAATCCTATTTTAGTAGAAATACTAAACAGGGCATTAGAGATTAGTTCTAATAGAAAAGACGGCGTAGATTTTACTATAATAGGAAGCGCAGGAGTTAGGACTGCTGAGGAACAGAATAAACTGTTTTTAAAAGGAGTATCTAAAGCTGATGGATATAAAACATTATCTTATCACCAATCTGGTAATGCTCTAGATGTCGTTCCTTTTGTTGCCGGAAGAGCATCTTGGGACGAAACTGAATTACTAAAAGTAGCAGTATGTATGCTACAAGCAGCATCTGAATTAAATTACAAGTTAGAATGGGGAGGGTTTTGGAAAACCTTTAAAGATTTACCACACTATCAAATTAAATAATTATTTTATTCAAAGTCTATATTTAGTTTAAAGTCTAAATAGTTAAACTTAGCAGTAAACGTTTTAAATTCAGGAGTCACTGAGCTATAGGACAATTTAATACCATCCTGTCCGGTCAATATTGGCCTATTAAATATAATAGATGAAACTAGATATCCTTCGTTATTTAAAAGCGAAAGTCTCATTGGGGAAGTTGTTTGGTTTCTATTACTAAAGTCTATAAAGTTAAGAGAATTATCTAAAAATATAAAGTAATTAAGAAACGCATCTGACATTTTAAATGTTAAACTAAATTGTCTTTGGAAAACATCCTCTATTGGTTTCGAGCCTTTGTATTCTTGCTTCTTACCTAAGGTTCTAGTTTGAGTAGCTAGCGGCATGTCCCATCCTGGAAATTCTATTTGTTGAACTGTAGATGACATAAAATCTTCTAACGTATCATAAGGTAATATTAGACTCTTATAATACTTCTTATATTTTTCTTTTACTTCTTCTGAGAAAAAATCAGGAGGAAATAAGAAGACAAAACCATTATTTCTAGCGTTTAATATCATTTTTTAGATTTAGACTTTTTTACGTTTGCCCATGATTTACTAGGAGTGGCCTTATTTACTCTAGCCATTGCCCATCCATGAGCAGTCATTCCTGGCCTAGAACCTGAGCTATAGAATGCTCCTAGTCCTTTGACATATTCTGCTCTTAAGCTTCCAAAAGTATATCCTTTTTTATTTGCTACTTTTCTAATCTTAGCTTCAGTTGCTTTACTTAAGTTTTTCTTTTTCTTCTTTGCTTCGTATACTAAACCCTCATCGGTTTTTTCACGTTCAGTTTTTTCCATTTCGTCTCTAAGCTTGTATGCTTTTTGCTTATCTGACTCAGATCCTTTTAATAGTTTTTGTGCTTTCTTTAATTTTTTATCTCTAGCACTACCTTTAGGAGCTTTATATTGTCCAGGGTGAGATTCATTTAAAAAGTCAATATTTAAGATATCTTCAAATACACCTAATGTATCCGCTATATTTAGATCCTCATCGGAAAGTTTGCCCTTTAACTCTGAGCGAGCTATTTCTGATTTACGGGTTACTGCAATAATATAATTGTCAGGATTATCATAATCAGAGTCTTCTAAATCTATTACATCAGTTAAGGCCATGTTATCGTGATGATGCTCATCACTGTTAGGTCCAGTTTCTATTGTATAGTCATAATCTAAAGTTCCCTGATCTATTAAAACTAATATAGAACCTTCTTTATAATATGATAAGTCACTTGGATCATCTTCAGAAAATACTACAGAATTATCTGGTATACATTCTTCTCCTTCTTCTTTAAATTGAGATAATGTTGTTACTTGAAATCCTTCATCTTCGTATTTTTTAATTATGTCTTCTGGGTACTCAAGGTTACTCCATAGGTCTAATACTAAATCAATTGTATCTTGAGGATCATTGCCAGGTTCCAAATGATTATTAATATTTTCATTTACCTTTTTAAAGTGACTAAAGTTTCTAATATACTTTTTCATAGCTATTTCTTATCTTTATTTAACAGCCTTTTTACTTTTTCGCGAACCTTTTCCATCTTTTTAGCATATTTAGGATCGCTTTTCTTATTAAAGGCTATTTGTTGGTTTAAACTTCCAGTTATTTTTCTCATGTCCCGCTTTCTTGTTTTAATTAACCATTCAGCTAATGCCGTTATTCCTAGACTTTTAAATCTACCTTCGGCATCTGGGGCATTTGAGTCATGCCACTCTAACCTCTTTTTTTTTCATTTAATTTAACAAAGTCGCTAAAACTAGAGGCAGCATCTTCAAATTGTAACGTTACATTATTATCGGAATGAGAATGCGGCGGGTTTTCAGTTTTATTCATAAAAAAATCAAATACTTGATCCATGTTCTCTTTAGCTACTGAGATATGGTCGTCTGCCCAGTCGTGCCCATGCTGTAAGATACTGTCTAACATTTTAGGGTCCATTTCTTGCAATATCTTTGCCTGTCTTGCTATCTGCTGAATGTTCTTAAAGAACATATAATTCTCAGGTCGATTTTCCATTTTTTATTTTATTTATTTTAAGAGTAAGCGGTCCATTTCCTTTTATTAATCTGTGCCACTCTTCTTTTTTAATATATACCTCGTGGTTTAAACTTTTAGGTAATTCATTATCTAATTGAATCTGCCAATCAGTATCTTCTACTGATTCTATAATTCTATCTTCCTCGTCTCTGTGCCATATAAGTTCACTCTCGTCAACTGTATCCTCAAAGATGCGTATTTTATTATTATCTATATAAGGTTTCATCTACCAATATCCTGGATACGTTTTACCACCCCAAAGGTGAGCGTATCTATTAATTCTACAAGACCAATATCCTGCTTTAGTCTTATCTTTTTTATCTTTGCATCGATGCCTAGCAGCAAAGCTTTTTCTTGCTTTAGGATCGCTTACTTTTGATGTCATACCAGGATCTCCGAATTGTATCTTTAGTATTTTTCCTGTCTTAGGATTTTTTACATAAACTACGAATTTTTTAGATCCTCCTCTTTTTGGCTTATTAAGTTCAACTTCTTTTCCTCGATGTTCAGCCTCTAATACTAAATCTAATGATACAGTCCTCCCGTTAAAGGTTGCAGTTTTTCCTAGGTCAGTGTTTTCAAAAAGCTGGGCATCTATATCATCTAGGATTAGTGCACCTTCAAAATAATAACTTCTTGCTTCTTTAAGTAAGCTAATGTGAGATCCAGACCCTGGTCTGAACACTGATTCACATATTGATATGTTATTATCTATGTGATATCTTAGTCCCTCAGAAATGTTCTGAGATCCTTTAAATTGACTGAATGTTTGTATTCTATTCATTACTCATTAGTTGGATAGTCCTTATCTGTCCATATCTGTCCTAGGCTAGATCCACTATCAGCTATTTTTTTATCAAATCCAAATTGTCTTATTACGTTTCCGCGTTCTAATGTAGATGATTGATCGAAACTTGGGTAATATGTTTCCATTGATACTTGAAAGCTAGTTTCAACATATGTATCATCTTTATAGGTAAAATTATATTTTTTATCATTGGTTATTGCCTCTGGAAATTTCACTTGAGCAGGTATTCTCAATCCTCTATATTGAAAATAAGTAACTATATTTGCATAGTAAAAATCAAATATCTTTTCAGTAATCTTAAATGTTTTATTTAGGTTATCACTTATTACTTTCATGTCAAAAGTTAACTTCATAGGAAGAGATCTTAATCTAGAAGAATAAGCCTTCATTACTTTATTATCGTTGGTGTCTCGTTCCTCTTGAGTAAAAGTCCCTCTGACAAAAGGATTAGTTATGTCAGAGTTTTGAATATTGAAGCCAGAAAGAGTAAGTATCCCTCGTGGAACTGGCTCGTAATTACCTTCAGCAAAGCTAGGATATTTACAATTATCAGGAACATCGATAAAGAAATCCTGCATAAATCCTTGGTTTCCAGAGAAATTATAGAAAAATGGAATCTCATGTTTTTCCACAACCCCTTCTCTAAAAAGATCAATTATTATTTTTCTATTCATCAAATCTAACAGGGAAAGAGTAGCATTCCTTAAGAATATATCTTGAGTGTTAGAGTTGTCTATTTTTTCATGATTCGATATCTGCATAATAATTATCTATTTTTAGCAATATAAGGTAAATCAAGTTGAGGTTTACAGTTATCAATTATAATTAATTTAGATTCATCCTTTACATACTGTTGACTTAATATAAAGTCATGATCTTCTGTCTTTATCATAGTGTTAAACATTCTAATATTTCCGATCCACATGTTAGAAGAAGGAATGTAATATTTTCCTCCAAGATTAAATTCAGCAGTAGTGAAAGACGATTGATTTTCAAATACTGTAACGAAATCTGTATGGTTATTCATGTCAGCAGGATCCTCCAGTATAGAGTATATGTATATTCCACTTTGATTAAATTCGTTAGATAAGGAAACAACTATTCCGTGCCATTCTCCAGTTTTAAAGTTTGATACAGAGTGAGTTTGGCTGGCTCCGTTTACTGTCAATGTAATAGTAAAAGTACCATCAGTTGCATCACCTGAGTTTTTAACAAATTGACCGCTTATTTTAATACCTTTACTTGTTTCATTATCGTATCCATTTATAAAATGAACTACGCTACTTGAAATGTTAAGATTAAATAGGGCAGTAAACGATAAATTCCTAACGTCAGTATTATTAAAGGTTGGAGTTGCGTTATACACTATAGATGATTCTCTTATTTTAAATGTAACAATATCATTAGAGCTAGAATCAGTATCTGTTAATATATTTTTTTGATTGTTGAACGAAAGGTCTGAATATGCTTCTATTCTTATGTATCGCCCTGAATCAGATTGACCGTCGTGATCTGGTAACGTATCATAAGGTGCCCTAACTTTAATAAACTTAGAAAGTGTAGTTTTTACATTTTTATCTGTAGTTACCAGTGCGTTATTCTTCCAAAGAGTAAACAGGTCGCTACCTTGATATGCTAATATTGTATTATAACTCGACTGATCTCCTTTGACCATACTAGGTATATTAGCTAAATTTATACTATTTGCCTTTGCGGTAGAATCATTAGTTAATTTATATATAGAATTTACACTAGTTATTGCACTAAGATCATAATAATTTTCAATTAAGGATGCGTGATTAAAGTTATACTTTAAAGGTCTTAATCTAAGATCAGGATGTATAGCATTTCTAGAAGAGTCAAATCTTTGAGATATTGTTTGGTATTGCTTAGGCATAGTAGCGTCCTCGATATCATCTTCAATCTCCTCTTTGAATAGATCATCAGATGACTGAACTACATTATCTAGGAAGTGCCTAGAATCATCAGTAAGCAACATGTCAATATTAGGATTATACTTCTTAAGCGTAATTTTCCAAAATGTCGGCTGCATCATAAATCCTCTGTGTAAATAGCTTCCTTGTATTTCATACATTCTATTAATGAGCGGAAAATATAAAAAGTCCCTATGTCTAGGTATAGCATCATTACCGAATATAGATTTATAGTAGAGATTGTCTATGTGAATTTCAAACGGCATTTCAAAGTCCAATCCAAATTGATTAAATTTAGGATCATTTGCAGGGAAATTATTATCAGGAACCAATACCTTTAAGCATTTTCTATCTACGTTTTTAAATAGAGTCCATTCTTTAAATACATAATCTCCGCTATCTGATTCAGGAACTGTTCTAAAATATACCACGCAGTGTCCAAACATAGAGTTAGTGTAAAAAGATAACTCCTTGTACATTCCTATTGCACTGTCTACTTCATATGGTTTAAAAGTAGGATTTGCATTAGCTATTAGGGTCTTACATTTTTCATCAGAGCAAAGTATCACCGGAGAGAACGTATTGTCTACCGCGGAATGCTGCGAGAATCTTAATTTTATTTCATTAATTTCTAATGTTCCGTCAAGTTCGTTAGTAGTACCGTCATCGTATTCGTATTTTACTTCAAAGTAAAATTTAGAACACTCTTCAAATACGATATCATCAGCTTCTCCTAAGTCAGCAGGACTAATATCATACCATAAGGACCAGTCTGATTTATTTCTAGAATATCTAATAAATCTATTTAGATTACTTAGACTTACAGTACTAGATGATCCAATAACAACGTCCTCTACCAAGTCAGTAAAGCCGGTTATTCCGGTTATAGGTTCAGCCGTAGTATAAATTCTATAATTTTTACTATACGATATTGAATTTTTAGCTGAATCGATTAATAATTTTATGGTTGTTTTTGCCATTAATCTGCGAAAATTATCTTTTTATTATTTATTCTTAAAGTAAAACTTAAACTGAATAGTTTTTTTCGGTAAAAAAATATATGAAAGATAGAGAAGTGCTAGATCCACTGTGGATTACTAAAGGGACTAGTAGCGGTTTAGATGCTGAATATTACAAATATGTACTACTTGCAGCAAACCAAGAATACCGAGAATTGTTAAACCAGGGAAATACTGGCAGGTTTTACGAAATATTATTTCATTCTTTAAATCTAAATAATCTTGCTATAAATGGAAAGATTTATGATACTAAGATGAATAATATAGATAAGAGTCCTAAATTAAGTGAGATACGTGAGCATTTAAAGGACATGTACGATCTACCATCTGACATGATAGAAATATTTAGAAATTCAAATTATGTTCTAGTGTCACTACTAATTGATTATTTAGATTTAATGCTTACTACATTAGACGACTGTAAGATGTATTATCTAAATAAACATACACATACTCAAAAAGAAATATTTATCGTTAGAAATAATATTAGTGATAATAAGTATGATGTGTGGAAGCTTAGGTTTGACGGTAGATATAAATTTTCTCACAATTTAAAGTTTGTTCAAACTCTTAAGTTAAAGGAAGGTGAAGACGATGCGCTGTTAAAATCAGCAATAGAATCAGGGAACCCTGAACTTAAACGAATGGATTCTGGAATAAACGTATGCTTTATATCACACACTAAGCACATCGAGGATCCAAAAGAGTTAATAAACGCAGTATCTAATAGTGTAGTATTCTATAGGGCATTTGATAAAAAGAATAATTTTGACCCTACTATTTTAGAGGAACTTAGGGAAGTCTTGTTGAGAGACAGAATAGTTCCATTTGCATTAAAATCAATAATATAAAAAATTAAACATGGAAGTTATAAAACATGGTTACCATATAATGACGGCTAAATTATTAGACTCTGATGAATGTAAAAAGATAATCGATTTTATAGAGAATAATATAGACGAGTTTGAAACTAATAAGCCTAAAAATGGATATAATACTAATTCTATTGGCCGTTCTTTACATAAGATGTCAGATAAAAAAGAATTTAAGGAAATAGACGATTTAATATTTAAATCAGTAGGTAAGTCAGTAGATAGGTTTATAATTAAGGAGCCTTCTTACCGAGGATACATATCTCAAAATATAAAAGACTCTGGATATCATCTTAGAAAAATTATAGGGCCTACTCAAAGACACGCAGATGGACCTGAAGTAACAGAATATAGTGACTGCTTAAGCTATAGAGTTGCAACTTTAGTAATATCCCTCGCAGGAACTGGCGATACTTTAGAGTTTCCAGATCTTGGTGTGAATATTCCTTTAGAAGAAGGAACTGTTGTGTTTTTTCCGCCATACTGGACTCATATTCACGAGTCTAAGTGGTCTGGAGTCGATACTTATAGAATTCAAACATGGATAACTAATAATTCAGTTATAAAAAAATAGTTTAGACTATTCTAATTATATAATTAACTCTTGTATAAGGCGGGTAATAGTCATCTCCGTCACCTGTATCGCCAGTATCGCCTTGAAAAGTGTGAGCGGCGTGCATATGTCCTGATTGGTCACGTTCCATAATTGCTACTGCATCACATTCAGAAGACCCCGTACCATCACAAAATCCATGAAACTTACGATTCAGATCCATTGATCTATCGTGGGTCAGTTGTAAAGTAGCTCCTCCAGATGCTAGCTTTCCTACCGTTCCGAAATGCTGATGTGCACCATGATCATCTTCTTTTTTCTCCTCAAAAGAGGGGTTTTTTATATTTAGGGTCCCGGATTCATGTTTATGTGTCGGTAAGTTTTCCACAGTGATTTCTGCACTTCCTCCTGTTTCCGCGTTTTGACTAGTGAGGGCACTACCTAACGGGAATCGATTTTGAAGATCAGGAAGAACTGTTTGTCCTGCTAAGTTTTCAGGAAAGTATTCTAATAAGTTTTTATCCACAAATATCACTTTTCCATCTGGCCTAGTACATGACATAATAACATTACCACTAACATCTGTAACATGTTGCCCTGCGCACCATGTATAATTCCAATAAATTCCGGTACCTGGGGTAGTCTGTCCAGTATACATAATGACTCCACCTACAGGGACGGCAAAGTTTACAAAATCAGCGCTAAGCTCTTTAGAGTGAATTTTATCAGAATTAATAGATACTGCATTTACAGTTTCAGCCTGAACTTTTTCAGTTTTAACTTTATTTGCACTAACATATCCTGTATCAATATGATCTGCAACGATACCGTCAATTTCAACAGTAATCATTTTATTATTAGATTCATCTCCTGAACATGCTACGTGTATATGGTTACCGTCTATAATCATTCTAGACGCATTATTCACTGATAACTTTTTCTTCCAGACAAACACAGGGTTCAATGGATCCCTAAGGTCCATTTTTACTATACCAGATTCTACAGTGATATCATACGCACTAGTTCCTTTAGAATATAAAATATATAAAGAATTACCAACTATCTTAGAATCTAGTGATCTTATTGATCCGTCATCACTTG
>Ga0209337_1000959_pt1 | contig 22480 bp, 38 predicted proteins | sample LinPmetageLP53_FD_184044 | JGI IMG/M metagenome (GOLD analysis project Ga0209337, IMG submission 184044) | Marine viral communities from the Pacific Ocean - LP-53 (SPAdes) (version 2) | ecosystem: Environmental > Aquatic > Marine > Oceanic | place: Pacific Ocean | collected 2010-02-08 | reverse complement strand
GCATCTTTTGATGTAACTGCATTGAATACACAGCTTGACGTATTGATGGCTATGATGGCAGAAAGAGAAGAGAGTTCATCAAGATCCATACGTCTACCGTTAGCAGAAACCACTACAGGTTTTGATATGCAACTACCTGTTAAAGCAAGTAGAGCAAACAAAATACTAGAATTTGATGGTGATGGGGATCCAGCTTGTACTATTACTGCAAGTAACTTATCTGCTCTTGGTGCAATAACTGGTAACGTTACAACCGTTGCAGGTATAGCCAGTAATGTAACCACAGTCGCAGGCATTGCATCTAATGTAACTGCTGTTGCTGGAGATGCAACTGATATAGGCGCTGTTGCTGGTAAAGCTACTGAAATTGGCAGACTTGGAACAAGTGATGCTGTAGCTGATATGGCAATATTAGGTACTTCAGCCATCGTAACTGACATGGATTTACTAGGTACTTCTGCAAACGTAACAGCTATGGGCATACTAGGCACATCAGCTAACGTAACAGCAATGGGATTATTAGGCACAGATGCTGTAGTCGCTGACTTAAATTTATTAGGCACAAGTGCTGTTGTTGCAGATATGGCTTTACTAGCTAACTCAGATGTTATAGCTGACATGGCTATACTAGCAACGTCTGACATTGTTGCTGACTTAGCAATCTTAGCTACAAGTGATGTTGTTGCTGACATTGCAATACTTGCTACAAGCGATATAGTTTCAGACTTAAACACATTAGCTACATCAGCCATTGTTACTGACTTAAATATATTAGCAACATCAGACATAGTGTCTGACATTAACGTGTTAGCTACATCAGATATTGTGAGCGACTTAAACACATTAGCGACCAGTGATTTTGTATCAGACCTAAACACATTGGCTAGTTCAACTGTAGTAACTAACATTGCTACTGTTGCTGCTAACGTAGCAGGAGTCAACAGTTTTGGTGCAAGATACCGAGTAGCAGGTAGTGATCCAGGCTCAGACAATGATGCTGGAGATTTGATATTTAATACAGGCTCAAACATATTAAAGGTATTTGATGGTAGTTCATTTGTAGATGTAACTGGCTCTACCCTTGCAGGACTAAGTGATACTAATATTACTTCACCTGCTGATGGCTCGTTGTTGTTATACGACACAGCTACAAGTAAATACATAGACAATGTTATATCAGGTGATGCAACGCTTGCAGATACAGGTGTGCTTACCTTAACAGCAAACTCAGTAGATTCAGACCAATATGTTGATGGCTCTATTGACACTATACATTTGTCAGCCGATGCAGTTGATGGTACTAAAATTGGCGATGACCAAATAAACTCTGAACATTATGTTGCTGGTTCTATTGATACTGAACATATTGCAGACAGTCAAATTACTAATGCTAAAATGGCAGACAATGCTATTGATACAGCAGAGATTGCAGCAAGTGCAGTAGAAACTGCAAAAATAAATGATGGTGCAGTTACAACAGATAAGCTAGGAGCAGATGCAGTTACCGCAGCTAAAATAGCAGACGATGCAATATCAGAAGAACATTTAGATCCAACAGTTATTAGTGGATTATCAGATACTACGATTGTAGCAGCAGATCATATTATGTTTCACGATGCTACAGACAATGCGTTAAAGAAAGTAGATGCAGGTGAGTTATTAGGTGGTGGCAAGATAAAACAAATTACACATGCTTCAGATGCTACTTTATATGCAATTAGTATATCTAATGCTACTTCTGACCATGCTGGAAGTATAGCGTATACAATAACACCAGCAGCAACAGCTCATAAAGTTATGATACATTTCACTATACCTCAAGTAAAACATGCACAACATGCTGGTTTACGTGTAAGGTTGTATAGAGATATAGGTGGAGCTGGGTATTCACACGTAACAGGTTTATCAGGAACAGCAGCAAGTAATAGACAAGCCGCATTATTTGGTAACTATGATACTAATGGTGATGGCAACAGAGCAGCAACAACCATAACAGGTACAATAGTAGATAGTCCAAATACAACATCACAAGTAAGTTATAAATTTTATTTTGGTGCTGGAGATGGAGCAACAACTGTATATGTAAACCGTACACAAAATGATGCAGATCAAACATATACACATAGAACAAGAACGCATGTAACTTTAGTGGAGTTTGAATAATGAATACAGAACCAGGCAAAGATATATTATCAGCCATACTAGCTATAGATGCTAACGCATCATGTACTGTTAAAAACGAAGATATAGATAATATTGAATGGGTAACTACTCCTGTTGCTAAGTCTGCTATTGAAGCAAAGATGGCAGAGCTATCGACTGCTTATGACAATCTTGATTATGCTAGAAAAAGAAAAGCAGAGTACCCTTCCATTGAAGAACAGTTAGATAAAATCTATAATGACGGCATTGATGCTTGGAAAGTTGTTATTAAGGCAACTAAAGACAAGTATCCTAAAGGCTAATGTATGCGAAGCCTAGCCTTTATAGTAATCCTTGCTATAGTTCTAGCTTACATTAACGAATGTAATGCGGCTGATTCAAACATTCGTTACAAAGATATGCCAGTAACTCCGCCATCTGTACCATCTATGGGTGCATCAGGTGCATACTCTGATATCTGTGTGGTCGTAAGAGCAGGTGGTATATCAGGTGGGTTCTTTGGTATCTCTGCTGGTGTACATGTCGAAGACAAAAACTGTCAAAGAATAAAACTATCACGAGCGTTAGCACAATTAGGTATGAAGATTAGTGCGACTGCTATGTTGTGTCAAGATCCAAGAGTATTTAAATCCATGATAGCGGCTGGTAGCCCTTGTCCTATCAATGGTATGATAGGCGATGAAGCTATAGAAGAATATCGTAAGCGTGGAATATTAGATGAGGACAATAATGTTATCCAAAACCATATGGTTACTCCTGTTAAGTATGATGCTGACCAGCCTGTCGGCAGAAGAAACTACTACGGACAACCTATTAACTAACAATACATTTGACGAGAATACAAATGGGTGGACTCTTTCAGATACTGATGTTAAGCGTGATGCTAATTCTTATAGTGATGCAGGCAACAGCCCAACTATAAGATTCAATGGACAAACTTCTACCATATCACAAATGGTTGACCTAACTGGTATTGAGCAAGGTAAAGAAATTAAATCGTATACCCTGAAATACAACGGCTATGGTTGTGGTAATACTGCAACTGGTTGGTGTACTGCTGGTGGTGATGACACGATAGTAACTAACATTACGTTTACCGATGGCACAACCACCGAGATATCCAGTCATACTGTTGCTGTACCTTATGAAGATGCCTGGACTCATCATACCTTTACCAAATCTATTAATGATACTTTTCTAACAGGTGAAGTAGCCATAGGTTTTGAGCTGTCAGGTGTAGACACAGGTAACTCTACCCATTGGTTAGGTCCGATCACCGATAACTATGAGTTCTTACTTACTTACGATGACTACATAGCACCTGTCGTAGAACCTGTTGTAGTTGAGCCAGTCATTGAGGAGATTGTAGTCATAGAAGAAACTATGATTGGTGGGCTTGAGCTATCGACTGAGGTTACCTTAGATTTAATTCAAGAGATACGTGTTGAGATACCACAAATGGAGATGATAGATATACCAGACATCCAGCCGATTGATACCATAGAGATTGAGATGCCAGAGATGAATACGGATATGCCTAAGACTGTAGAGCGTATTGATATGAGTATGGTTGATATGCCAGCAGCAATCCAAGAGATCAGAATGGAAATGCCTGTTGACATGCCAGACATAATTGAGGTAGAACCTATACAGGAGATACAAGAAATCCAGGTGCAGGACACACCACAACAACAACCAGAGATGGTGGAGACTACAGATGAAAGACGGGAAATTGAGCCAGAAGCAGAAAGCAAAATTGAAACAGTTGAGGCAGAGCCGCAAGATGGAGGAGGCGACATACGAGAAGCCGAAGGAGAAGAAGGGAGTGGGGAGACCAAAGAAAGTACAGCCGATGCCGACAAAGGAGATGAGCCAAAAGAAACAACAGCAGTTGCAGAAACTAAAGAGACCACCACAACAAGCACAAGTAAAACCAAAACTAAACCTAAGCCCAAAACAAAAGGTGATGTTCAAACTGATAGACCTACAAGTACAGCTAAGAAAAATACTAGCAGGCCTAAAGCTACGCTTGAAGTCAGTACTGCAAAGCCTCAAACTATAGAGCAACTACCATTACCGATTGCTTATTTGCAAATCATTACTGATTCTATTAGCATGGTAGACACAATTAGTTTAAGACAGGAGCAGATATATGGAGGGGAGCAAGAGTATAACCTTAACACCAGCAGTATTACTATCGTTGGTCTTGACAATAATTCCAGCCGCAGGTGGAGTAATCTACAAAATGAGCGCAAACGATTCAAAGCTCCAAAATATGTCAGGACAAATAACTAAGAATAGTAACAGGCTAGGTAAGATTAAAAAGGCGGATACCTCAGTTCTGTTAGACAGGATTGCAAAGCTCGAAGGCATAGTGCAAACCCAGTCAACACAACTACAAGAAATGAAAGCTGACATCTCAGAAGTTTATGATGAGATATCAGAAGTAGAGGAGAGCATGACATCCTGGAGTGAGAAAGAATTTACAAAGCTATACGATGTACTAAATGATAATCCACTAGGGAGATAACATGGGTATACCAATGGAACTAATATCAATGGGTGCATCAACTGTACTGGGTGGTATCTTAGGTATCATGGCACAGAATAGCAAAGACAAAGCCGAGCAACAAAAGATGTTGATGGCAAGAGCAGACTTCCAATCTAAACAGTTTGATAAAGCCAGGAACGTAACAGATCAATTCACAAAGAACACAAGAAGATACATTGCACTCATGTGTGTGATGGCAATTATAGTCTTACCTAAGCTTGCACCATTCATAGATCCTAACATAGATATTTTTGTTGGTTATACCGAATCAATATCCAAAGGATTCTGGATCTTTAGTAGCAGTACAGACATGACATTATGGAAACCATTAGGTGGATTAGTAATCACACCACTAGACACACACGTAGTATCTAGTATCATAGGATTATATTTTGGTGGATCATTAGTGAGACGTTAGATGAAAGATTTTCTAATAGTGTTGGCAATATTTTTATTTATTATAATGATTGGCAAAGGAATTAAATCTTTTGAAGGTTGTGATATACCAAAATCTACCATGACTGACGAACAATTAGAAGAATGGCTACCATTCGCTAAGAATTAGAACAAACTCTATAATTAAGAGGCTCTCAGTCGCCCATACACAGGGCTTGCTATACCATCTGGTGTGGTAGTGGCTTAATAAAAAAAGAGAGGGCTGTTACACCCTCTAAGGTAGGATAATAACGATCAGTCTATAAACTAGGATGTTATAGACTGACGTAACGCTAACATATCATAATCAACATTACAAACTGGAGTCCTATACCCAACATCACATCATTATCCTATATCTTTTCTTGGTTAACTTGATCTGACGATTAAGATTTACATCCTTGTTTTTTTCAAGATACCCTTCTTCAATCAAATGCTTTACTAAACCATAAGCATGGCTCTTACTTTTAATGCGACACCCACTACATATTTCCTTATACGTAGGTGATGCCTTATACGCTGCAATAAAATGTTTAATAAAATAATACACATCCCTTTGTCTTGCTTTTACTTTCATACATACTCCTAGAATGGCATTGAATCATCAAACTCATCTTCACTTTCAGATGGCTTAACGTTACCTGTAGATTTAGGTTGACTGCGTTCCATGATTTTACAGACAGATCCAAACCTATCCATGACTACTTGACCTGCGGTAACTTCTTGTCCATCTTTATTAGTGTAAGTATTATATTGTTGCTTACCTTCTATGTATAATAGAGTACCTGCTTTACCTTTGTCATCAAGCATCTTACCTACATAATCATTAAAGCATGTGATGTTATGCCAGGTTGTTTCTTCCTCACCCTTAGATGAGATCCATTCATTGGTTGCAATACTAAACTTCCAATACTTGTTACCTGCTTTTGATTCCATAGCTTCGGCATCTCTACCTAGTCTACCTATTAGTGTTATCTTATTGTACATTTAAACTCCTTGTGTGATTTGATTTGATTAACTCATACTTGTCTTTAGCTTCTTGATACAAAGTTGGATTTGATTTAGCAGCTATCTTCATAACACCAGAGAATTTTTTAACTGTTGTATTGAATTCAGTATACGTTTGTTCATGGTTCATCTCATCTATAAACATACGGACAGTAGGCTCATTACCTATTACTTTTTTCTCTGCTGTCTTTGGTTTACTTGATGGTGCTTTATCATCTATCTCATTCTCTGAGTAGACAAAGCCATGTAAGTTAGCTAGCTTCAAGATACATCTATCGACTGCTCGCTTCTCTGCCATTGCATACGGATAGGCGTTCTTATTATTCTTAGGACTACACTCACCATAAGATATAACTTGTCTATCTTTAATTGAGGCTACACATTTCATACTGACTATCCCATCTTTAGCACTAGCTTCTACAATATCTAGGCTATCTATACTTACATTAAGTTTAGCTCCTATGATTTCTATATACTTATGCAGTACAACAGGTGTGCCATGACAATCCCATGTAGCTTCACTACCATTAATCTTTAAATCTTTAAATATCTTGACGGCTTCGTCAGGTATATTCATCTTACTCATACAGTCTCCATGCAGTATTATCTGCGGTTGGTTCATTATTGTTTACTACCATATCCCAAAACTTTTCTTGACGATAAGCTAGGATCTCTTGATAGTCTTGATGTGATGGGATAGCACAGTATTCCCATCGTGCATTACCAAACAGTACTGATAGATAACAGACATCAAGTCTTGCCATCATCAGATAGTGTTGGATCTGCGCATAGTATCTAGCCCTTACATGCTCTAACTTATTGTAATGATTAGTGTGCTTACACTCTATGATTGCTTGTTCTTCTGGACACCAGCCATCAAAGTGTGCCATTCTAAAATCTTCTTTGATATATTCTTCAGGATAAGGTTCAGCTTTGATACCAGTTTGTTTAACAAACCAACTAAGATTAAAGTCCTCAGTCAATGTACCTATCTGTACTGGCAACACATTAGATAAATCTACTCCAGGCTTACGTAATGTTTTAAGTTCCCATAGCTCATGTATGGGTGTAACATTTGTACCCATTAGGGCATGTGAATCTGAGCCACCAATCCCTTTGTGCCTATCTATATCTATATATTTGACTACACTCATGTTCTATATTTTACCTTGTGTTTGTTCTAGTTGCAACGCCCAAGCTCCAGCATTTCTAAGGCTTTCTAAAAAGTTAAAAGCCTTGAGATATTCGTCATCAAGATATGATACAAAATCTATTGGCATTGGCAGTCTAGGATATTTGTAAGTAGCACATATGTGTAACGTTACATAAGGAAATAATCCAGCAGGATATTTCTTGAGTAACTCCCAATATGTTTTAAGACCTAGTTCATTAGGTGCAGAGCAACTGAAGGTAGAGCATATGGTTTCTAACATTACTTGCACATCTTCTACTGCACATGGTGTAAGTAACTCCTCACACTTGGCTACAGCTACAGTAAATTCACTTGTCTTTACCTTTTCTTTCAAGAAATTTACTCGATACATTTGACATATCAAGGATTCGTTCACGTCTGTCTCGAACAAAGGTGGGCGAAGTCTTATCATATGTTGCACGTGTTCGATCTGACTCTGCTCTAAACTCGACTGACCTTCGAACCCAAAGTTTAAACATGGCTTGCCAGTTCCTTGCTGTCCTACCTTGCGCTGTGTAGTAGTCGATGAACTTATCTCTTTCTTTGTCATAGTCTATATCCTGTTGTTGAGTCCAGGCTATTACATCAGGTGATGCTTCAAAGTCTACTGGACATTGTGATTCTAATTCCTTTAGGTCTAACTCTAACTCTAGTGCATTGCACCAAGCTAGTAAGTTCATACCATTAGGACATTTTTGCATACGCTCCCAGCTACCAACTGAGCTATCAGCTACACCAATCATCTGCGATACTGTCATAGTATCTACCTTATATTTTTTTCTCTTGGCTATAAGAGTGAACACCAATTCTTTATACGTCATAATCCGAGTACCAATTTGTTTTATCTAAAGACATTTCAAGCAAACCATCTACTACTGAATCATACAAATTTTGGTGGTATGCACATGTAAGTCCATTGTCTTTACAGTACTCCATGAACTCGCCTACAGAAATATTATTTTCTAAGTAGTCATATCTATTTTTGATTTCTTTACTCATCTTTATCTCCCCAGTAATAATAGATGGTATAACGTATACCATCTTTGTTGGTATGCCACTCACTTGCTATTGAGTATCCTTCACCTCTCATTCTATATATAATATCTGACAGTCTGGTTGCTCTAAACTTTGTGATTGCATCCCATGTTGTTATCTTCTTGTATCTCTGCAAATATTTTTTTACCTGCAAGTACTTGTTAACCTTACGCTTTGGTCCTGTACCTTTCATACTACCTCCTATCCAGTAATGGATTCTTCAAGATTTAACGCTTTCATTATAGATTCAAATTGTCCAGGCTTATCTTTACATCTGTCTTTAAGCCTTGCTTCAAATGCTGCTGAAACAATAAGCAACTCTTCATCTGGTATTGAATCAACTACTTTCTTAACACAATGATTATGGTTATGTTTATGCAATGCTTTTTGTGCTAGAGCATAGTCAGTCATAAAGTTCATTAACATTTCATTTTGTTTAATAATGATTTCTTTATCTGCATGTCGATCAAACATATACTCATAGTTATACTGTGCTTTCTTCCAAATATGTTTATATCTCCTTACATCTTTCTCAAGTATATCTATCTCATCAATCAATCTATCTACATCATTTGCATCTATCTTCATAGTAATACCCTCGCTAATAATTCTATTATTAAAATTACAATGCCAGCCACTAAGAGTGGTAGCATCACCCACTTCACAAACATCACACCCTTACTTAACACTTTGTTCCCACTCGTGCATAAGAATCTTATTGGTTACTGCATTGACCCAATCATCTTGCAAAGAACTATCATCACTAAGCATCTTGCATAAACTTGTGCCTAAACAATTTAGTTTTATCATGCTTCTGATTGTGCGATCAACCTCCATGTGTCTGCCTTCCCAGTATTCTTCTCTATCTTCAAACGGTTTAGCTATTACTTCTGTCATCGTAGTCTACCTCTATGTTGTGTTTAATTTTAACTATCAATCCTCCTAATTTTTTTGAGGATTCATAGCACTCAGTCATCAGTCTGATGTACTCTTGGTCGTACTCCGTTACATTACTTTCATTTAAATTTTCCATAAACTTTGCAGCAGTCTGCGTGTTAGTACTGATAAGCTGTACCAACCAGACTTGTTCTTCCATTGTTAAACATAATTCACCCATTGCGTTCTCCTGTTCTTAGTGATGTCATATATTTCTCAGCCATTCGCATAGCTGTTGCGTGTATAACATCAGTAAATGTTGTTGGCCTAATGTAACCAGGCTTAATTGTTTTCATTAACCTATCACGATATTTATAATAGGCTTCTTCTTTACGGTCCTTGTATCTACGTTGCCATGCTTCCATTACTCAATCACCTTTGCTACCTTCTCACACACATACTTACTAGCAGTTGTGCCTAAGTACTCAGCGAATACTTCTAGTTCTACCTCAGTTAAATCAATCGTTACGTTGACTGTGCCTTGTGAAAAATCTAAATCAACAGTCGACTGATCATCTACATTAAAGTATCTAAGTCCTTCTAACACATTGCATACACATAGCGCTGTGTCTGTTGCTACTTCTAACTCAGCGTTATGCTCTGCTTCTGCTTGGTCTTGCCTATCCATGTATGTATTTAAATCATCTTCTGGTGTACCGTTACTCATTGTTATCCTCCTGTAATTCATACTCCCAATCTTCATCACTATAATCCACAAGGGCTGGCCCATGTCCTACATCAACAGAACCAAAAGGTAAATCACGTAACCCATATGGAAACTCTTTGTTACCACCTGATACCTCACGCCAATTAGCATGAGACTTTAGATCATTAAGGTCTAACTTAACTGTGCTTTCTATTTCCCAATCAGTATATTCTTTCCTTACTCTTGTTACTCTGTACCTATACCAAACTGGTTCACCATTGATACTAACTAGCTTGTCTTGCTTATCACTTATTACTTTGCTCATGTTACCCCCACATCTCTGCGATTTCTTTGAATGTACATGGTGTGTAATGCAGGTCTCTTTCTATACCAAGATAAAACCCGACATCCAACTCTTGTAAACTGTTAACGTCTACCCAACCATACTCACCATCCGATATCTTAGCCCACCCAAACGCATGACCTGCCTCATTCATACTGAATAAGAACCAAGTACCTGCACCAACTGGATTGAATAACTTAACGACTGGTTGACGATCAGCAATAGAGAAGTCCATACCTTTCTCATCTGCCTCATCCATCATGGCTTGATTAGCCTTGAGCTTACGCTCTATTTCTTTTGTGATTAACTTCATTGACTACACCTCTTGTTGTTATGCTCTGACTGCCATGATATACAACAGCATAAGAGCTATGAATAATAATAACTGGTCCATCTATACCTCCTTAATAAAATGTGTGTACACGCAAGTCCTGGACTGCTGTACTTGTACAACAAGACTATCTATACAGCCACACGCTAGGCTATGCACACACAAAAGTCATAGGCTTTGACGGGTATAAACTTAGCTGGTCTACTCCCTCTAACCTCAAGAGACTATCCTTCTCTCTTTGCAGGATTACCCATGCAGGGTTTTAATAACCAGTACCTATGTATAACACCTTACTCTGGTAGCTTGATTGCTGTGCTATCTTTATCGTATCTAAGTTTTGATAAAGAATCATCCATACTGGCAATCATGCGTACACCCCAGAATTATAAGGGCGGTACAAAAAGCATAAGGTTTTTGAAGCGAGCGATACTTAGACTACAAGCTCAAGACACCGACAAATAACAGTATGCTACTCATGGGCTGTACATATTGTAGGATATAAACCTACCTCAGCACAGCGCATGTTTGTACCTATACTTAATGGGATTCAAACCCACGCTCAGTAATTCATGCTTTTTGTTTGTAGCCCAGACTCAATAGAGCTGTTTTAACTTTACGTCAAGATGACATAGTGTTTGACTACAGAGAGAAAGCTAACTCTCTTGTGGTACAAGTAAGCAGGAATAAACCTGGTTGCAGTTGTACCCTATCCTAATGAAACTGTTCTAATAAGTGTATACTATCTGTTCTAAGATTACAAATTATTATTTGTATATCACTGGTTCTCTATTGTTTAAGAATATTTCTGTTACTTCTGCACTTGGATATTCTTCAAGACATTTGGCAACAACATGTGCCTCATCATTAGCCCACATATATTCTTGTTTGTTGTCATCAAATGTTATGGTGTAAAATTTTGGATGCTGATTTAATGGATCACTCATATATTATCTCCGATTGTTGTTTGAAAATTAATCATAACTGTTGCTATACCATGTAAACAATTCCTGCTATACCACGTACTAAGATACAGGTTTGATGCCTTTTGGTTTAGAAGTTTTGATTCTTTTGCTTCATCAAAAGAATGGTTTGTGATTAGTTTGTGTGTTGTATATATTAGATTTGAATTATGAAATGAGTGCTAGTTTTTTTGTCGTAGAGACTAGCGAACTCTATATGTTAAGTTAGATTCTAATGTCTTTTCTACTTGTCAACATTGTCATTCTATCTTGCTCTCTTTTAATCTCTTGCTTAGACATCTTCTTAGCTTGAGTTTTACCTTGTTTTGCAGCTTGTGCAGAAGCTATAGAGGCAGAGATTTTAGCTTTGAAAAGTTTAAGGTCATCTTCTAATTTAAAGAACGTTAATTCTAATGATGGGTTCTTTTTATTAGCTTGCTTGTAGCTCTCAATAGACAGTTCAAGTATTACAAGGTTGTTTCTATAAGTCATTTGACTGTTAGATAAACTTGAAATAAAATCACCTGAGTTGTAGTTAGTTTGAGCAGTCTCAAGTCTTTTTGCTCCAGCATCAAAGAGTTGTTCTGTTTTAAACTTTTGAGTGTAGAGGTTATTAACTTCTGTTTGAGCAGGATAGTTAGGGTTAAATGTGCTTTCTGGATTAGGATTAACTAACGAATGTCTAAGCACAATGCAGTCTGAATAGATATCCAGGTTACGTTTTATTTCTTTCTTACTATTTCCAAAAACATTTCTTTCTTCATCCATCATTTCGACTTCATTAATATCAGCAGATACTGCATCAAAACCTTCTTCAGTTCTATCGTGAGTTCTAGGTATTTGGTTTGTATTTTCTAACATTCTATTATCTTCAGTCATTAAATCATGGTTTAATATTACATCTTCTATTATTTTACTCATTTTAATTTACCTTTTATTTAGTTTATATTAACGAATAATTATAAATATATATAAAAATTCTGATAAGAATAAACCTCTTGTCAAATTTTGCTGTCAAATTAGATGAACCTAATTGTGGTGCGGCGATGCCTTTGTGGTCTGCGGTGTGCCATCAATTCGTGAATATATTTCGAGACTTTTGCCTTGTTCGAAAAATATTCGTTCATCTTATTTGACAGCTCAATTTGACATGAGGAACATAAAAATCAGAAGATTATATATATATATATAACGATGATGTAGATAATATTCTTATTTGAGAAACGGTCGGATGCCTTTGTGGTCTGCCTCCGTTACGAAGCAGTATAATAAGGTTAGGTTTAGTTTGCCGTACTTTTTAAAGTACGTGTCTTTTGTTTCTTTTCTACAGAGAAAAGAAAAAGCCTGTCTTTCGTTGTAATAGAATCAACAAGTTATGGTGGGTAGCTTGACAGATAGAACGAGGGTAGTACTATTAAGAACAATAACAACGAAAGGCAGTAGAGACTATGGCTAAATTAAGCAACGTTAATGCGACACTTCCAGTTAAACAACCTGAGCTGAATAGTAGGCAGAAGGCACTCGTAGATACTTTAGTTAGTACAGGGTGTTCTGTGAGCGAGGCTTCAAAGGTAGCTGGATATAAGGGAAAGACTCCAGAAGTGCAAGGGTATCAAACTCTTAAGAAATCTCATGTAGCCGAGTACATGTACCAGCAGATACAGCAGTCGTTCGGTATTAACAGTCTGAAAGCTAAGAGTACTTTGGTTAAGCTCTCACAGAATGCCAAGTCAGAGTATGTCCAGATGGAATCAGCGAAGGATATTCTTGATAGGGCAGGCTTCAAAGCACCCGATAAACATCAGCACCAGATAGTCGGAGACTTTAAAGTACATATTGACTTAGGATAAGTTAGAAGCCTGTCAATGCCCTTTTGCACAAGAATATTATCTAGCAATCAACAGAGAGGGTGGGTTAAAAAAACGACCTTGACATCTATAATGACGTCTAGCACACGCATTATTTTTTCTTAGAACTCGATGTTGATTTTATTTTTTTATTCGCTATAGTAAAAACATGGGCCCACAAGAACTAATGTTACAGAGGATAGCGAAAGATCCATTCCTCAAATACTTCAAACCAATACAAGGTCCTAGTGGTGCTATGGGTTTTAGTAGAAGATTAGGTGGTCCACCAAATAGGCCAGTTCGTGATCCAGGTGTAACCAGACAGGCGGCCGATATCTTTAAACAAAAGACAGGGAGCGCTTACACAGGAACACTATTGCCAGTAGCACAAGATAGTACCTACAAGTCATCCTCGTTTGCTAAAGCTGATGCCGCTAAGGCTGTCGCCGATGCTAAAGAGTTTAGAAGGACTGCCAGCCAAAAGACTTTGTTTGGTGGTAATATAAGAGACCTATTTCCATCTCAGCGCAGAGATTTAACCAGACGTAGGACTGCCAGAAAGCAAGCAGTCAAAACTAAAAAAACTTTAGGTACATAACTATGGTAGCACCTGTCGTCTATGGAGTAGCAGCACTAGTAAGAATACTAGGTCCAAAAGCATACAAGCTAGGTAAAGAAGCCTATCAAGCCTACAAAAAAGCAAATCTTAAACGCAGGGTACGCATTGGTACAGACAAAAATGGCAAGCCTATCTTTAAAAGTTTAAAGAAGAAAGAGCTGATAAGTGAAGGTCAGTTCTTAACCAACAGAGCTAACGCCTTACAAAAAAAATTAAAGACACAAAAGAAAGATAAGTTTGAAGTTAAAAATAAAACTAAAATAAAAGATAAGGAAGAGCGTAAAATTGTACCACAAAGTAATACACACACAACGACAGATGCTGCGGGTAAAAAAATAACCATGCCAGACAAAGCTCCTAGTGGTCAAGGCTTTTCAGGAGAAGCAACAAAAGTTGGTACGAGCAAATCAAAAGAATCTTTATTAAATCCAGGTGCGTTTAAATTAAGTTCAAAGAATTTTAGAATTAAAAAAGCACAAGGCAAGGAGAAAAGAAGAAAATGAGTACTGCAACCAAACGCAACCCTGCTAAATGGGCCGCAGCTAAAGCCAAAGCCAAAGCTAAGATGGGTGGTAAACACTCAGCCAGAGCCATGCAGTTAGCCGTTAAGTATTACAAGTCCTCAGGTGGTACGTATTCAGGTGCGAAAAAGACAACCAACAAGCTATCCAAGTGGTCTAAACAAGACTGGGGTACGAAGTCAGGTAAGAAATCAAGTGAGTCAGGGGAACGCTACCTACCAAGAAAAGCTATTGCCAGACTATCAGCAAAAGAATATGCTAAGACAACGGCCAAGAAAAGAGAAGATACGGCCAAAGGTAAGCAGTTTAGCAGTCAGCCTAAAAAGATTGCTCAGAAAACTAAACAGTATAGGAGTGCATAATGAAAGGCGTACCGCATTACACCAAAGACGGCTCGTTGTTTAAAGGTGCTAACCACAAGATGACAGATGGTACTTTACATTCTGGCAAGACTCATACAAAATCAAGTAAGAAGTTGTTCCACATGAAGGATCTGCCAAAGGCAGTCCGCAATAAACTAATGAAGATGAGGAAGCAAGCATGAAGAAGATGAAGAAGAAACAGCCTAAGCCAAAAAAAATTAAGTATTAATGGCAGTACAAACTCCAGCCTGGCAACGCAAAGCTGGTAAGAATCCCAAAGGTGGATTAAATGCTAAAGGGCGAGCCAGTTACAATCAGGGTGGCGGTAATCTTAAACCACCTGCACCCAAACCTAAGACTAGTAAAGACAAAGCTAGACGTAAGTCTTTCTGCGCTAGGATGAAGGGGATGAAGTCTAAACTAACGTCAGCTAAGACTGCCAGAGATCCGCAGTCAAGAATCAACAAATCATTAAGAGCCTGGAACTGCTAGGAGGTAGTATGCCAAAAGTAAAACCGTTAGGTACACCCAAAAAGAAATTAACTAAGATGGACAAAGCTGAGAAGCGTGCTGCTGTTATGATGGCCAGCGAACAAAAGATGCGTGATGATGACAAGAAAAGACAGTACGATCAGTACGTAGAGTACAAACTAATCAAAGGACATAGCCAGGCAGATGCTGAGAAGATGGCCAAAGAAATTATTTATAACCAGCAGGTAGTCTAATGGAAAACGTAGTCATTCAACACTTACCTAATTTTGATGTAAAAGATTCTAGGCATAGAGAAATTAGAGCAAATAACAATGCAATCATGTTGCATAAGATACATAAGTATTTAAAAGGTAGAACTGATTTAAAGTTTGCTGTAGACAAAAAAGAATTTGCTTATTGGATGACAGCCGTAGGTATGAATGAATCAACAAGTTTTACAAAAGAGTCAGGCATTAATAATCATTTTGGTATTACAGCAACCAAGAAACAAATAAAAGATACGGAAAGATTAACAGGTAGAGAAAAAGAATTTGACTTTCCTCCTGCTAAACTTGTTAGCACACATGAAATAGGTGAGGTAGAAGGACAAGGTACATCAGGAAAAAAAGGTAATCAAAAAAGATATTTTGCTAACTATAAAACAGAGAAAGAAGGAATGGATGCTTTTTTTAATGATGTGATTTTACCTAACTTCCCTAATGTAATGAAAGCAAAAAACTCAACTGACTTTGTTCTTGCTTTAATGAAAGGCAAAGATAATAAAATGTACGCAACTGATTTTAAATTTAGGCAAGATATGCCTAAACAATCTGCATTAGCGCCAGTCTTAGAAGATACAGGAGAACTAGAACCAAACATTTTTGCTAATCAATACTGGAATAAGTTTCATAATTTTCTAGGTGGTGTTACTAGACCTGATATGACAACTATAAAAATAGGTAATGAAGAATTAATTGTTCCTTCAGAAAAAGGTAAGCGAGGAATAAATTATTCACCTAGAGGTATTAAAGGTGGCCAATATCTAAATACAGACCTTTTTACACAATTAGAAGTTGATCCAGAGTTACCAAAAAAAGTTGTTATGCAAAAAGAAAATGTAAACAATAATGTAAATCCAAAGTATAGAAAAGATTATACTAGCTTGGACTTTGTACATCGCAATGTATCGCAAGAACAATTTCTAAAAAATAGTATTGCAGGTAACATGGCCACAGGAAATCTTTCTTTTCAAGAAATAATGCAAGACATCTATAAATTAGATGGAGAAATAGGTTTTGAAAGTAAAGATTTTGAATTAGGAACAAAAGCAAATACTGTTGTTGATTCAACAGGAGAAGCTATTACTGATTTAAATTTTGAATTATTTGGAAAAACAAATGGTTATGAACTATATGGTGGACAAAGACAAGATAAAACTTATTTTGGCGGAAGTGTTAATAAAGAAATTAGTAAAGGGGTTAGACTTAAAGGTGGTTTTGAAAAAAATGAAAATTTAAAACAAGGTAATATTAAAATAGAGGTAGACTTATAATGAATAATGAATGGACTAATAAACCTAGAGATGTTGTTAACCCTAATGTATACAGCAAAGAGCAATGGAAAAAAGTACGAACTGTTGTAAAGACACAGCACATGAAAAGTTATCCTAAAGATTTTGTAAATGACATGGAAGCAGATAGAATTTTAGCAGCTATGTCGCCACAAGCTGTAGAAAAACTCTACGAACTAGCGGTAAAGTATGGCATCACTCAACTATAAAGCACCTGGTCCTATTGTAAAAGCGTTTATGAAAGACGATTCTTTCTTTCGTGGTTTGCGTGGACCTGTAGGTAGCGGTAAATCTGTGTCCTGTTGTATTGAAGTATTGCGTAGAGCGTTAGCACAAGAACCCAATGCAGAAGGTATAAGGAAAAGCAGATGGGCAGTCATAAGAAACACTAATCCACAACTAAAGACTACTACCATTAAGACCTGGCTAGACTGGTTTCCAGAAGAAGAATGGGGTAAGTTCTTATATAGCGTACCTTTTACGCACATGATTAAGAAAGGTGATATTGAATTAGAAGTTATCTTCCTAGCATTAGATAGGCCAGATGATGTCAAGAAACTACTATCCCTTGAACTTACAGGAGTATGGGTAAATGAAGCAAGAGAAATTCCAAAGTCTATCATCGATGCTTGTACTATGCGTGTTGGCCGTTATCCGTCTATGCGTGATGGTGGTCCTAGCTGGTATGGCGTTATTTGTGATACCAATGCTCCTGATACTGAACATTGGTGGCCTATACTTGCAGGGGAGACTGTATTGCCAGACTACCTCACCAAGCAAGAAGCGAAGATGTTAGTCAAACCAGATAACTGGACCTTCTTTAATCAGCCTCCAGCAATGGATGAGATTATAGGCAAAGATAAAATAGTAGATAGATACGAAAAGAGTGAGGATGCAGAGAATGTAAAGAACCTTACACCTAATTATTATCGCAATATTATTAGAGGTAAGACTAAATCTTGGATTGATGTCTATGTGCTAAACAAATTAGGATTGATAGAAGATGGTAAACCTGTATACGATTCCTTTAGACATGATGTGCATGTAGCTAGAAGTGATTGTTTGGTTGCAGATAAGTTACCAATTTACATGGGAATAGATTTTGGATTAACTCCTGCTTGTGTGTTTGCTCAACGCATACGTGGTAGATGGGTATTGCTAGATGAGCTGGTAGCGGAGGACATGGGTATTGTAAGGTACTCTGATTTATTAAAACAACAGATGGCATTGTATGCGCCACGTACGTTTCACGTCTTTGGTGATCCAGCAGGCGATCATCGAGTGCAAACAGATGAAGCAACTCCCTTTCAAATACTTAGATCCAAAGGAATAAATGCTAGACCAGCACCATCAAATGATGTATTAATTAGATTAGAAGCAGTTAATGCTACGTTAACCAGAATGACAGACGGAGAATCAGGCTTGTTAATTGATCCAAAATGTATTAACTTGATAAAAGGATTTAGTGGTGGTTATCATTACAAGCGTATACAAACAAGTGGTGAACGCTATGATGAGAAGCCAAACAAAAATAGGTTTTCACACATACATGATGCACTACAGTATTTATTGTTAGGTGCAGGAGAAGGGAGAAGTTTAATGCTTGGAGGAAAGACTAGCAAACCTTTTGTAGCAAAGCGAGCCTTTGATGTTTATACTGTGAAACCAAAGCGTAACATCCATGATAGGAGAAATAGATAATGTGCGGTCCATTTAAATCACCAAAGCCACCAGGCCCATCAGCAGAAGATATACGTGCTAGAGAATCAAGCCGCAAAGCTCAACGAGATGCGTTGAAAGAAGAAAAAAAAGAGGCCGCTCAAATTAAAGCTGATCAGTTAGAAATAAGTACTGCTGCATTAGCAGGCAGACGTGGCAGAAGAAGTTTATTATCTGGTCGTAAAGGTGGTAGTGGATTTGATGTAGCTGATAATTATCAAACTAAAACTAATTTAGGTGCTTAATGATTGAAAATCAAACATCAGTAAATGTAGCCAATATAGAAAACCCAACAAAAAAAATATTAGCTAGATACAAACATGCTCAAATTATTAAAGCTCAATGGTCTTCTGTGTTTGAAGAATGTTATGAATATGCTTTACCACAAAGAGAATCGTTTTATTCTGAAACACCAGGCAGAAGAAGAACCGATCATATCTTTGATGAGACTGCCGTAGTAGGCATACAAGAATTTGCAAGTAGATTGCAGTCAGGCATTGTACCTAACTATGCTAGATGGGCTAACTTTGTAGCAGGAACAGAAGTACCTAAACAAGAACAAAAAGAAGTTAACTTAGCTTTAGATGAGGTAACTGAATATGTATTTGAGATACTACAAAACTCAAATTTTTCTCAAGAAGTACACGAAACATTTTTAGACATAGCTGTAGGCACAGGAGTTTTATTAGTTGAGGAAGGCGATGCCGTTCAACCAATAAGATTTAAAGCTATTCCATTACCACAAGTTTGTTTAACAAGTGGACATGATGATAAGGTAGATGCGGTTTATCGCAAACGTTCTATTAAATTAAAAGAATTAACTTTTGCATATAAGAATCCTATATTATCTGACAAAATGGCTATGGATATGGAAGCAAATCCAGACAAGGAAATTAAAATAGTTGAATCTTTATATCGTGATTATTCAAATACTAAAGAAGAAGTTAATATATTTTGTGCGATAGCAGAAGAATATGAACATAAAGTTTTTGATGAGCAATACAAAGGACAAGGAAGTAATCCATATATTGTTTATCGTTGGTCCAAATGTTCTGGTGAAACATACGGTAGAGGACCATTACAGTTTGCGTTGCCTGCAATTAAAACTGCTAATTTAGTCGTAGAGCTAATATTAGAAAATGCACAAATGAGTATTTCAGGTATGTATCAAGTGGAAGATGATGGCGTCATTAATGTTGATAACATTGCACTTATTCCAGGTACAGTTATCCCGAAAGCAGCAGGTAGCGCAGGCTTACAGCCTATTGCACAAGCAGGTAACTTTAATGTATCGGATCTTGTGTTGCGTGATATGAGGTCTAACATTAAGAAAGCGTTATACAACGACATGTTAGGTAATCCAAATGAAAAAACTCCTATGTCTGCAACCGAAGTAGCTGAACGTCAAGCTGATTTGTCTAGGCAAATAGGTGCAGCGTTTGGTAGATTACAAGCAGAAATGGTAAATCCAGTATTAGCAAGAGTTATACATCTATTAAAAAAACAAGGGCGTATTAATATACCAGTTATTAATGGTAGAGAAGTACAAATTAAATCATCAAGCCCATTAGCACAAGCGCAACATCAACAAGATGTAGCTACTATAGATAGATTCTTAGCTTTAATACAAGGTAGAGTAGGTCCAGAACTTCTTAATGTTATGATTAAACAAGATGAAGTAGCTAAGTTTATAGCTAAAAAATTAGGCATACCAGAAGAATTAATTAGAACTCCAGAAGAAATGCAGGCAATGATGCAACAGATGCAACAGATGCAACAACAGCAACAACAAGCAGGACCTCCACCACAACAATAAGTGCTTGACTTTCGGTAACAATTTACTATTATCAAATGGGAAGCGAAGCATTTAAACCCCCACAGTTTTGATGAAAGTACCTTTGCTTCCTGTTTCACGTGGAACAATTAACAACATGAGGTGTAGCATGGCAGAAAAGAAAGTCAAAACTCTTATAGGGCTTGATGGTATGGAAAGAACTCCAAACCAAGAAGAAGCACTTAACACAGTATCAAGAGCATTATTCACATCCGATGCAGGTAAAACATTTTTAAATTATCTAAGGTCTATTACGATTGAAACTGTAGCAGGTCCTGAAGTATCTGATCATCAATTAAGACATATAGAAGGACAGCGTTATATTGTAGGTTTAATACAACGCAGAAGTAATAAAGGACAATCACAAAAAATAGTGGAGGATAGCAACAATGGCTGAAGAAATTACAGAGCAAGAAATACTAGATGAAGTACCTGAAAATGAAGTACCGCAAGAAGCACGACCAGAACATATACCTGAAAAGTTTTGGAAAGATGGTACGGTTGATTACAATGAGATGGCTAAGTCATATACACAACTTGAGTCGTATGCTGGTGGTAAAGAAGAAACTATTAAAGAAAAATTAATAGAAGAACTTGCTAATGAGCATGCAGAAAATGTACCAGAAGCCTATGAGCTACCTGCTTTACCAGAAGGTATTAATGAAGAAATGGTGAATGAAAATCCTATGACTACATGGTGGAATGGTATTGCTAAAGAAAATGGTTTTTCTCAAGAGGAATACGAAGCTGGTATAAATACTTATGTAGAAATGATGCAAGCACAACAACCTAATTTAGATGCAGAAATGGAAGCATTGGGTGAAAATGCTAACTCAAGAGTAGATGCGGTTAATGCTTGGGCTAGTAAAAATTTTCCACCAGAAGAATTTGAAGCAATTCAATACTCTTTAGGTACAACAGCATCAGGAATTCAAGCAATAGAACGTATTATGGAAATGGGACAAACAGGTGTAAGGTCTGAGCAATTTACACAACCAGACAAACAACTGACAATGGCAGATGCAAGAGCCATGATGCAAGATAAAAGATATTTTGATCCACGTTATAGGGATGATGCGTATGTAGCAAAAGTAGATGCTGCATTTAGAATGTTAACAAAGTAATGATCTACATAGAAAAAACAATCCCTGATGATTGTTTTAGATTAGCTCCCAATCTACAACAGCTAGATAAGTATGAACTAGCTACAATGGGAGTTGATCCTCTTACTGCTCTTATAAATCCATTTAGATATAACAGACCTAATACACATACGTTTACTATTTTTGAAAAAGATACAGATGAAATTGTAGCTATATGGGGTGCAATGCCAGTTAGTAAAACTAATCCTAATAGAGCAGCAGTATGGTTTTTAGCTAACGATTTATTTTATAAAAACAAAAAAAGTATTATAAAAGCTAATCTTAAATGGGGTCCATACTTAGAATCTCATTATACATTCTTATTTAATTTTATAATAAAAGAGCATGAACGTAGTATTAATTGGTTAAAATGGCAGAAATATTGCTTTAGTAAGCAACCAGTACTTGTAAATGACATAGAAATGTATTACTTTTATAAGCATCTACCAAAGGTAGATGTAGATATACAGCCCATTATTTCGGAACTAGGCCCTAAATGGATAACCGAACTGAAGGATAAAGGACAACTGTGAAATATTAATTTAATTTAACAGGAGATAAAAGATGAGTACATCAATATCAACTGCCTTTATTAAACAGTTTGAAGCAGAAGTTCATATGGCATATCAACGTATGGGTTCTAAATTAGCGAATACTGTAAGGCAGACAAAAAATGTAAAAGGTAGCCAAGCACGTTTCCAGAAAGTAGGGAAAGGTACAGCCGTTACTAAAAATCGTCATGCTGAAGTTCCAACAATGGATATTGCTCACAGCACAGTTGACGTAACACTAGCTG
>Ga0209337_1000957_pt1 | contig 22490 bp, 29 predicted proteins | sample LinPmetageLP53_FD_184044 | JGI IMG/M metagenome (GOLD analysis project Ga0209337, IMG submission 184044) | Marine viral communities from the Pacific Ocean - LP-53 (SPAdes) (version 2) | ecosystem: Environmental > Aquatic > Marine > Oceanic | place: Pacific Ocean | collected 2010-02-08 | reverse complement strand
TGCCATAAACATCTCGTGACCTGTGAGCAAGTTTACACAAGTCTGCATATTCAAACTTACCTAGTCCATGGTCAGGTATTTTATAACCCAATGCTTTACTGCCCCAATTATCTATTGCTAACATCTTCACATGTGAATCTGTTGTCATTGCCATAGCTCTCCAGTCAATCATTTTTATTTACCTCCTTTAGTTATATTATTTTTAATCATAGCTACATCTAATATTGATGAGTCTATATCTAATTCTTCAGGCTTAACTTTCTCTGCTTTCTCAAGAATTTCATTGTGTCTTTCTTTAGTGTGATTAGGTAGCAAGTCATACAGTTTAGGCATTGCCTTTATGCATGGGGCAAGAGTAGTGTAGGTATCTAATACTCTCTCGATTGTATCTACCAATGACTTTCTCTCTTGCTTTATGTCATACATCTTTTTCGTATACACTTTGTACTCATCAAGTATCGTTGCCCACTTGGGGTTAGTAGCGTCTAGTTCTATATTACATTCATCACGATAGCCACCACTACCTTTCCACCCATACTTACTATTGTTTTTAGGTGGCAAAGAAAACTTCTCTACTCCAAAAGAGATTGATGAACGTACACTAGTAATCATTTCATCAGGTGTATTAAAAAACCCATCAAAAACTATTACCTCTGCTGTCCTAAACCATTCTTCACCTAAAGAATCTACCTTAGCAAGTACATCACTAGGGTATAGATTACTGCGAATCATCTTGCCCCAGTCTTTGTTATGCTTTGCTTGAGCTTGTTCATATCTACCATGAAAAAGACTCTTAGCATTGTCTACTATATCTTCACGTAGTCTTTGACTTATTCTTACTGTTGCCATTTTATTTACCTCATTGTTGTTTAATTAATTTTATTATTTCTTCAGCCATTTTTGTTCTTGTCTCTTGTTTTCTTGCCTCTTTCACTGAGCCAAATCCTTCAGGTCTTATCGTTCCTCTATGTTGTGTAGTGCTATCTTTATAGTTATCTATAATGGCTAGACAATACCCCTCTACTTTGTTTAGTTTGTTCACGACTATTAGTCTTCTATTTCTTTTGAAATCTATACTCCAAAAATAGTATCTAATCCTATATAACCAATACTTAATACCTCTTTTATGTCTCTCTATTGAGTTCTTTGTACGACGCTTGTCCATGTTTACCTCGTTGTTATTTGTTATCTTGCATTAGAGTTACCTCACCAAAGGGTGGTGTAACTGCTTTCTCGTATGTTGATACCCATAAGACTGGATAGTCAGGCATATCTCCATAGTCACTGCAACATAGGTCTGTTAAAAATATACATGCAACAGGGTTTATATTTTTCTCTTGCATGTACTTGAAGACAGGGCTAAAGGCTGTACCTCCACCACCATGTGGTTTAAAGGTAGGCTCAGTGTCCCTATCAAACTCATCAGCATGGCAGACTTCATGGTCAAAGTAGATAACATGTATCTTCTCAGGCTTATGACTCTCCCATACTTCCCTTACCTCACTTGCAAATTGATTCAACTCTTGCTCACCAATAGAGCCTGATGTATCTATTGCAAATGCTATCTCGCCTAGTCCCTCGCCAGTGACACTAGGTAGATATAGTCCTTGTGATATAAATCTTCTGTTCGGTCTAGCAAAAGACCTATCATCATTCCTCTGCTTGACTACGAATCGTTGAAGTACATCACGCCAATCCACTTTGGGTTTCAGTAACGTACCAACAAGTCTACTCATGTTGGCACTAAGTTTGCCCATCATCTTAGCCGACTGACTTGCTTGTGCTACCTTAACTTTCCACTCTGCTTTCTGTTGTTCCAATTCAGCAGGTGATTGACCACCATCTTCACATGAATCTAATGCCTCACCATTTTCATTGCCACCATTGGGTTTGTCCTTATCCATTTCAGGTAGCAGATGATATATCTTATCGGATATACCCTTGCCCTTATCATAGATATCTCTATCCAACAGTCCTTGCTTAGGCATTGTGCCTATCTTCTCATCAACAAGTAGCTGATTGATTACATAGTCAGTAGCCACATTCCATTTCATTGGGTCTCTATCCCCTCTACGAACACAGTGTTCAAGCATAGGGTGAAAGCACTCATGAGCTACAAGAAACAACAGCTCATCATCATTCAATGTGCCACAGAAGTCAGGGTTTAGTACAACTTCCTTGCCATTAGTCATAGCTGTTGGACACTCATCACTAACTCTGAACACCATGTTCATAGCTACTGTGCCAATGAATGGGTGTTCGAGTATCAATCGTGTCTTAGCTTTACTTATTCGTGTGTTTATATCCATTACATTTCTCCCATGTATGCACCCATTCTTTTCATAATGTCACTAGCCTCATTAGCTTTCCTACTTCTAAGGTGTGGGTCATTACGTAATGATTCAGGGTGTTCTTTAGTAAATGATTGCTCGACCTCAGCTCTAAGCTGTTCAAGGTTATCATCATCATTAACATTCAATCGCTTAAGTACATCACATAGCTCTTTAGTATTGTCTATCATGGTGTCTCTAAAGATTGCTTTGTGGTCATGCAACTTATCCGATATGTGTTTGACTCTATCGTATAGTCTTTGCCATGCCTCATGCATAGCCTTTGTTGTTGCACTCTCTACCCTTGCATTAACATCAGCTTGTACTTGTGCCAACTCGCTGTCAGATATTGATACCCTAAAGTCATCAGCAGGTACAGGCATGACAATCATTTCCATACTAAACTTATTTCTTAGGTCATCTATATCAGGGTAGTCACTAGGATTATACAAGCTACCTAGAAATGACTGTGCATTACTCTGTAGTCGTGGGTAATCATCTAGGAACTTGCTCACTAGGGTTGTCCATTCTGTTTTCCCTTGTCTAAACTTACCCATGTAACTTAGATAGTTAGCAGATGGTAGTAGCATAGTACCATCACCACCCCAGTGTAGTGTGTTGTCATAGTACATCTGCCTTATCAGTGTTGTCTTCTTATGCACATCACTCAATGACTGTGCCATTGGTAGTAATGCTTTGTTGTAGTTACCTGCCGACACATCTGTGTTGTTGGCTAAAGCTATCTCTTGAGTAGCTTTCTTATCTCGCTTTCGCATTGTTGCTTGTGACACAGTAAGCTGTACCAACAATGCCTTATTGTTTAGTTTACTCATGGTTTACCTCGTTGTTATATAATTATATTTGTCTTGTCTACTGCCCACTTAGTGAACTCAGGTGTGTTCATCAAGTCAGTATTCTTCTTGACTGCATACGATACCGATAGCACTGAAAATTCAGGGGGTATCCTATCCAAGTATGTCAGTACATTCTTGAAGTTATCTACTGTTGAGTAGGTAGCAAGAGAGCCTGATATTGCATACAATGTAGCAGGGTCACTAGGCACTATAGCCTCTAGTGGTTTCTTGATAAGCTGTTCCATGTCAGGTAGGTTACGAAATATCTTAACAAAGCCTACGAACTCTGCACTAGCACCCTCGCCTACTGCCCCTTTGAATGTCTCATACTCTGCTTCAGGTGATACAACACCTATCGCATTTGACACACCCTCTATCCAACTTCTTGGTGTAGGGTTAGACTCTCTCTGTGGGTCAAAGTCATGCAGTAAGTCTGTCCTGAACTTAATGAATGATATGACTTCAGGCTTAACATCATGGTCTATTGCCCATGCAACCCAATCATCAACGTGTGTCTCTAAGTCATACACAGTGTGTCTGTTTCTTAGATGTGACAGTATACGATTAGCACCTGCTCTGTCCGACACCTTGTTACCTGTTGATACTATTTGCCAACCCTCTTTCATTGGCACACCATGTAGGTTTCTAGCTTGGCACATGTTAGCTACCACTTTCTGTAAGTCAGCGTTAGCTTGATTCATGTCATCAAAGCACATTATACCTGTCTCAGGGTAATCACTGCCTACAGCTGGGTAGTAATGTGGTAGTGTATGTTTGATAGTGCCATCAGGTTGTGGCATAGGTATACCAAAGTCCTCTACCAACATGGTTGGCATGTGTACTTCAATGAAACCCACTCCCATTTCATCAGCTACTTCACGACAAATGGTAGTCTTACCACCCCCAGGTTTGCCCTCTATAGCTACTGTCCTCTTTATCTTAAACAAATCCTTTAGGGTTTGCTTTAGTAGTTTCGCTCTCATAGTTTACTCTCCTATGTGTTGTTATATTCCCACAGCGTGTGAAAAATTCTTTGCTTGGCTCGACAGTTTGCCACGACTCAGCCGAATCGCAAAACCGACACCCCTTTAAATATTAAATCTTGATTAGTAATAGGGATAGGTAGCTAACTTCATAGGAACAAGATACTACCTACCCCCAACCTATTGCTAGGTGTGTTTGATTATCTCATTCTTAAACCATATGTCTTGGCATTCTTTACTGCATGTTTCATACCCATTCCTTACCCTAGCTGTTGCTAACCTATTGCCACAACAGGTACAGTATTTATGCCTTGCCTCAAATTCTTTAGCCTCTTTATCTTCCCACTTAATGTGGTCGTAGTTAGCACTGTTGCTACCACCTTGACTGACAGATGAGTCCATGTTGTAGGATTCTTCTCCTAAATCTAATAGCTCATTGATAGCTGTAACCCCTCGTTCCTCTATGTTGTGTAGTGCTATCTTTGTGTCAACATCTTGGGGTATACCAACCACATGGTCTCTTACAATACAAGGTATCTTACACATGTCATCACCATCCCAAACCCTCTCGGTCTTAGGTTTCTTGGTTGCCCTATGAAACAAAGTATTATTATTTCGTTTGTTGCTCATGTCATCACCTCTTGTTTAATTCATTAAGGATAGATAGCCCCTCTTTGTACATTGGTTTACTATCCGATAGAGTGCATTTAATCTACCTATCCCACTACCTATCACTAGGCAATTCATTAAGGATAGATAAGCTTGTGCAACTTAAGGACAAGGACTTATAAATGCCTGTTACTTTTTGCATAACCCACCTATCTATCCCACTACCTACATCCAATGCTATAGGTAATTCATTAAGGATAGACAGGCGAAAACATTACTAATACCTATCTATCCCTCAACATTGTTAACGACTTATTGTTTGTCGGACACACTTCTGTCAAGCAGACTGTATGAGTTATAGTCTCAGCCAGCGACTACTACCTATCACTAGGTAATTCATTAAGGATAGATAGGCGATATTCTTACTCGATTACCTATCTACCCCATAAGCTATGTCCACACAGAGTTAACTGTCATAGCCTATTATTTTATTATGCCTATGCATAAGTCTATCTACAACCTTTCGTGTATAGTTATCCATGCTTACCCCCCTTGTTGTTAATCCCTTTCAGGTCATCAGGGTTGCTGATAACTACATAGTTAGACTTGTGCATAGGCACTACTGTAAACTTTCGATTACGTGCCTCAACCTCACCACATGATAGGCATGTATCATAACCTAACGATACCCTACCTTGCAGTACATCATTCTCACCACACAGTACACACTTAGTCATAATGTTATCCCCATGTATACCATAGACAGAGACACTACTAGTCCACTAGTCCATGCTATTATGAATGCTATCTCACCATGTTGAATGAGCTTAACAAAGGCATAACCTAAACCTATCAGGCATATGACTGCTAGGGTTGTGTATATAATAATAATTAAATCAATCATAATGTTTACCTCAATGTTTATTTATCAGTTTTAAGACATGACTAGGTCTGTTTACTACTTCATAATGTTTACCTCTATGTGTTGTGATAAAGGGGACATCAGCTGTCCCCAATATCGGTTGTAATGGTTACACTAATTGTTTCTTAGCAGTAGCCATAATGTCGGCATAAGATAACTTAGTATCAACCTTGTTGCCCTTACTACCACCCTTGTTACCAAAGTGGATATATGCACTACCCCATCTGTTTAGAGTACAAGAGTACTCAGTAGGGTTAGTATCTTTAGGTGGTGTCCATGTCATAAGCTCTCTTTGAGTAACTTGTGCCATAGCTAAGCCATGTGCCATGATAGTTTCAATATCAGTGTTGATATAACTATCGGGTGTATCCTTACTGCACATCTGTACTTTAATACTAGGTGTACCTTTATGTATAGTGTTTCTAAACTCTACATGAAATGTTTTATTGTCGCTCATAATGTTGTTCCTATCCCCATAAGGGATGTTATTTAAACTCGCTAAGATGACCAACACCCTTGCTGAGTGCAACCAGTTTGGCATCGACTCGGCGAATCGCAAAACCGAGCCGAGCTTTCTAAACCTATAGTGTAGATAATGTAGCAGATAGTATCTATGTAAGGTGCAGGATATATGTGTACAGTTAGATACTTTATATATATAGGAATCAATAGGTTAGCGTTAACTATCTAGTTTATCTAGTTTTATGGGAGTAATAAGTCGTCGCAATTTTAGAGATATCTCTAAGAATCTCTCTATGAAAGGGTATTATACAAAAAAAACTATATAGTCTAGATAGTTTAGATAGTTATAGATACTAAATGCCTCTATGTATGGTTAAACCTATAGGATTGTAAGGTTTAAAGCGTAAAGTTTACCTATCTAGACTATGTAAAGTTGCGTAAGGTTACAACTAGATAGTACAGATAGTGTTAACTTTACGCTAACCCCCCCTGCTAATGTTAATATTAACTGCCAGATTAATCGCGAGCCAAAACCCCCCGACCTGTGGGCCTTTTTTTAAAAGAAAAAATAAAAAATAAAAAAGAATTGAGCAGTTTATACACTTGCTCGGGTGTTGTATGGTATTAGTAGTCTACAGTATAGACTTGACATAAGTCTACATAGTGAGGTGCCGATGGATTTGACCGCCAGTTTGTTTCCCAGTGTGTAAATCTACGTCTTCTGCGGGAACTTACATACCTATCCCAATAGACCCACCAGCATTCAGATGTCTCAGGGTCATATTCTTCGTCCATATCTCTTATTACATAGTCATATGGATAACAGTCTTCTACTTTTAGTTTCATAGTTTTCTCCTTCCTCCTTCCTTGCAGAAGGAGGACTTGGTTGTTGTTATTTAGATGAGTTAAGGATTACATATCTAGTGTTATCTTTTCTTTCATCTACCCATTGCTTTCTTTCTAAGTGGTTGTAAAATGTTTTCTTGCACCATTTACGTCTGTATAGATACGATTGCCAACATTCTCTTTTAACATGTTTATATATACTCATTTTATTTCCTCGTATGTTATTTAACTGAGCAGTTTTTTTCCACTTGCTCAGGTGCACCTATCACTAGGACTTATTTTCTGTTAGATTCATGCTAATTTCTTAACACGTTTCTTAGTAGAATTAGAAGGTTTAACAAAACATAGTTTTGGTTTACCGAACCGAGCGACGTTTAAACGCCATTCAGTCCCGCCTTCTACGATGTACCTAGCCCACTGGTCAATGGTTGGTTCATCGCCCTTAAGGTCAACGTTTTCATCGTTTCCCTCAAGGTATTCCGCTTTCATCAATTTGCATTGACTCAGCATTGCATCATTTAAAGCAGATGCATTATCAGAATTAAATGCACCATCTGCATCATTCTGTAATGTAATCTGATTTGAAGTATTCAATACCACAGAAACATTACCTTTATAAATCGTCATTGGACAACTCCTAAAGTAAAGACTCATAATAGACACGCGTATGAGATTTCGCGGTAGTCTTTTAGGGACTGATTGCAGTTTAGCAAACTTTACACGATACACAAAACCGAACGCCTAAGAGCCAATGAAATGGTGCTTTTATAGATATAATATAGTATATGACTGAGAATATAGGGAATGGCTTGAGGGTGGGTAGTTGGACTAGCTACCAACACCCCGCCCCTATATAAGTAAAGCTCTCTCAACAAGAGCCAAAAAACAAAGATGTAAAGTTTGGGCACCCACCTTGACATCCCCCTTTAGATACACTATTTTTAATTCATGGATACACTACCGCTAAAACATACCAAGTGGTCTGACCGATTAGCTTTCGATATGGCACTGCTACTAGAAGGCTCGGGGGAAACTCTAGATGAAATTAGAACTCGACATAAAATTACTGTTGATGACATCGTTAAGTTCAACACGGACAAAGTATATCTAAAGAAAGTAGAAGCCTACAGAACTGAGATTGTAGACAAGGGTATGACGTTCAAGTTAAAAGCCCGGGCACAAGCAGAAGAACTCCTAACAACAAGTTGGACAATGATACACAGTCCAGAGACTTCTTCCGCAGTCAAAGCAGATTTAATAAAGTCTACCGTTAAATGGGGTGGGCTGGAAACCAACAACACAAACACGGAGGATGCCAGTGGAGGAGTCAAAATTACGATTAATCTCGGGGGGCAAGAGCACCCAACAACCGTCATCGATGCAGAAGACTATACCGAAGACAGACCTGTCGCTATTGAAAACAATAGCTAAGTTTGACGAGACGGGTGAAGCAAAGGTCGATACGTTGGTTGAGTATGAAGACATAGCTTATGTATTACGAGAAAGCGGGATGTCGTTTAAGACAAGAATTGTTAGGTATAAAAAATCGCCTACACAATATTATGTAACTTTGTTAGAGGAACTATAATGGCTAAACTATGTGCAAAAGGTAAAGCGGCAGCTAAGCGTAAGTTTAAGAAGTACCCCAGTGCGTATGCAAACATGTATGCATCAGGCGTATGCTCAGGCAGAATAAAACCTGGAGGTAAAAAAAGTGGCACAAAAAGGGCTAAAAAAGTGGGTAGGTGAGAAGTGGGTAGACATAGCTAATCCAAGGTCTGACGGCTCATTCCCTCCGTGTGGAAGAAGCAAGGGAGAGAAAAGAGGTAAGTATCCTAAGTGTGTACCTTCTGCTAAAGCAAGAAGTATGTCCTCTTCTAAAAGAAGTGCAGCGGTTAAACGCAAACAATCTAAAGACAATTCATCTAAAGGGAAACCTGGGTACGCTAAAACGTAATGGATATAGACTATACACCATCCAAGATATGTAAAGAATTTATGATGTCCGATTCTAAGATGCGGACATTGATGGGCCCTGTAGGGTCAGGCAAGTCGGTGGCTTCTACTTTTGAAGTGATAAGACGAGCGACTATGCAGAAACCTAACAAGCAAGGAATACGAAAATCCAGAGCAGCTATTGTTCGTGAGACTGCTAGACAACTACAAGATACAACTATTAAAACATTCCACGATTGGTTTCCACCAGGTGTATGTGGTACGTACATGAGAACAACAAAGACTTACTTCTTTAAAGTAGGCGATGTTGAGTGTGAGATTATGTTCAGAGCATTAGATGATTCAGATGATGTAGCTAACTTGAACTCACTTGAGTTAACGTTCGCATGGTTCAATGAGTGTCGGGATATAAACCCAGACATAGTTGACGCTATGTCAAAACGTATTGGGCGTTTCCCATCAGCTAAAGATGGAGGACCGTCTTGGTTTGGGATGTGGGGAGATACTAACCCACCCACAATGGATACATGGTGGTATTACCAAATGGAAAAACTTGACCCCGTAGATGGAGTCTCACTTAATGATAATGGCTGGGATGTATTCAAACAACCATCAGGTAGAAGTCCGTATGCAGAAAACGTAGAGAACTTACCTGAAGGATATTACGATACACAAGGTAGGTCAGAGGAATACATCCGTGTGTATATTGACGGAGAGTATGGACTAAGTACTGCTGGGCAGCCAGTGTACAAGTACTTCAGACCTGATTACCATATGGCTCACCAAACTTTACAGCCCATAGTTAATGGAGTCAGACCCATTGTAATTGGGATGGACTTAGGTCTAACACCCGCTGCAGTTATAGCACAGCAAGACCCACGAGGTAGAGTCCTTGTACTTGACGAAGCAGTAAGCTTTGATATGGGTATACAAAGATTCATACGTACAGTTTTAAAACCTTTGATTATAGAAAAATACGCAGGTAGCCCTGTGATAATTATTACAGACCCTGCAGGAATACAAAGAGCTCAGACTGATGAGCGTTCAGCAGTAGATATAATAAAAGCCGAAGGCTTGAAAGTTATGTCGGCTAAGACTAATAACATCTCAGCTAGACTCTCGGCGGTAGATGATTTCCTTATGCGTCAAGTAGATGGAGACTCCGCATTCTTAGTAGACCCAAGATGTTCTAGGCTTAAAGCCGCAATGATGGGTGGGTATAGGTTTCATAAGAAGAATGGGAACATAGATAAGAACAAACATTCCCACGTTGCAGAAGCTCTACAGTATTTAATGTTACATATCAATACAACAGCAGAAGGTTTCATGGTACAAAAACGAGACGTAAAATCGGTTGCGTCGGGCGGATGGACTTGATAGCATTAATTAAAGCCACTTTTACTCATTTAGTGGCTGGGTAACTATTTCCCTCGAATGTATAGTTACTGTCTTACTGGTCCTCTTGTCTATTCATGGTTAGACAGGAGGACTTTTTTATAGTAGTGTTAAAATTATTTAGGGGTGGTTATTATGGGATACAAAATGAATAACGGTTCAAAGAACTATACTATTAAAAGTTATAGGGATGGTGGACTAGTAGAAACTAAATCATATAAGGATGGTAAAATTGTTGTTGCTATGGCACCAGTAAGAGAAGAGTCTAAGATTAAAATGCCTGCAAGCGATTTTGTTGATAATTATGGGAAAGGTGAAGCACAAGCTCTAATAGACATAGTTGACAAAGTTAACAAAGAACCTGACAATTTAACTTCTGGGCCATTGAAAGATGAGTTAAAGAAAAGAGACTCTAATGTTGCTAAGCCAAAATAAATTATGGTACTACAAGTAATAGACAATGCATCTCTTGTAAAGAAAGAGAAAGAAGAAGCTAACAAAGCTATGGAAGAGCGTCAGTCTGAAGCAGTCATTCTAGGGCTCGCTTCTTACATGCGTGAATGCTGGGATGCAGCTCAACGTGCAAAGAAACCTATAGAGAATATAATGCTTAGTGGTCTCCGACAAAGAAACGGAGAGTATGATGCTGATAAGTTAGCACAGATACAAGCACAAGGCGGCTCTGATATCTACATGATGATAACAGAAGTTAAATGCAGAGCGGCTGAAAGCTGGCTCAGAGATATCTTGTTAGACACAGGCACACCCCCATGGGATATACAACCCACACCCATACCAGAATTATCGCCAGAACATTCAGAAGAATTACAAAATGCTTTTGCGGCTGAAGTAGTTAAGCTTATTGAAGAAGAAGGTCAAGCACCTACCCCAGATAAAATGGCAGAGCTAAAAGAAATGATATCTCAGAATTACAGGTTTAAATTACTACAAGCTGCTGATGATAGGGCTAAAAGAATGAAGCTAAAGATATCAGACCAGTTTGCACAAGGTGGCTGGGCAGAGTCGTTCAATGATTTTATTACAGATTTAGTTACGTACCCATGTGCTTTTATAAAAGGCCCTGTAGTTCGTAGACAAAGAAGATTGGCCTATACTAAAAATGAAGAGGGTAAGACTGTTGTTACAGCTGATGAGGTAATAGCTCCAGAGTTTGAAAGAGTAGACCCATTTAGAATATACCCAGAGCCTGGAATTAGTAATATAAACGACGGCTATATATTTGAACATCATCCTCTTAGTCGTATGGACTTATCAGATTTGATAGGTGTACCTGGATACGATGATGATGCAATAAAAAAACTTTTAGAAGATGGAAATGGACAGTCATGGATTAATGAAGATGTAGAGTTACCTAAAGATGAAGAGGAAAGAAAGTTTCATTCATTTGATAGACCTACTGATATATATGATGCTCTAGAGTTCTGGGGTAAAGTAAGTGGTAAGATGCTGGTGGAGTGGGGCTTAGAAGACGCAGAGGAAGAGGTAGAAGAGTCTCGTGAATATGATGCAAATGTTTGGATTGTAGGTAACTATGTAATAAAAGCAGTTCTTAATTATGACCCATTAGGCGAAAAGCCTTACGCTAAGACATCATTTATTAAACACCCAGGAGCATTCTGGGGTAAAGGAATACCAGAAATTATACAGGATTTACAAGGTGTATGTAACGCCGCAGCTCGTGCGTTAGTTAATAACATGGGGATATCAAGTGGGCCTCAAGTTGAAGTTAACCTAGAACGCATACCACCTAATGAAGACATAACACAAATGCATCCATGGAAAATATGGCAAGTAACTAATGACCCACTAGGGTCTAGTGCTCCTGCTGTTAGATTTACACAACCCGATGATAACGCTAATACATTAATGGGTGTGTATGATAGATTTTCTAAACTAGCAGACGACCACTCAGGCATACCATCTTACCTGCAAGGAGACTTAAATGTTAAAGGAGCTGGACGCACAGCGTCAGGTCTTTCAATGTTAATGGGCTCTGCAGGAAAAGGCATACGTCAAGTAGTTATGCATATTGACAGTGATGTTATGAAACCAATTATTCATAGACAGTTTGTTTATAACATGCGATATGATGAAGATGAATCAATTAAAGGCGACGTAGAGATACTACCTAAAGGTGCAATTAATCTTGCAGTTAAAGAGACTGTTAACGTTCGTCGAATAGAATTTCTTAACGCAACCGCCAATGAAATCGATATGGGTATCGTTGGTAAAGAAGGCCGTGCAGCGATACTTCGCGAAGTGGCTAAGAGTTTGCAAATGCCTGTGGATGAAATTGTTCCGTCTAGGGAGAAAGGTACTTATATTCAAGAGTTGACCGCAAGACAACAGGTTGAGGCATCACAAGCTCAGCAACCTCAAGTAAAAAGCGGAACTCCAACTCAACCAGATGGTGCCCCAAAAGGTGGAATGGATGCAAATACAGTTAACAACCGCAGCATTGGGGGTAAATCTTGATTAGACCATCCCTTAAAGTTGTTAAATCTTTAGCAGTTGTTGAACGTCAACACTCTGACATATTAGAATGGTTAGAATCTTGGCGTAAACATGAGTTAGAGCAGCTACCAAATGTTGTAAACAATGTGACACTAGCCCAGGGGCGGTGTCAAATTTTAGGTGAGATAGTAAAGCTCATCAAAGAATCCCCTGACTACGCAGCAAAGTCATGAGACAGCTGTTAAATAACGCATACCAATAGGAGCGAAACCATTATGACACTACCAAAGCAAGTTCAAAAACAATCTGAGGATGTACAAGCGTTGTACAAGGAACTCAATGGAGAAACAGAAGAGAAAGCTGAAGAAACTACAGCTGAAAGTTCTACTGAAGTACCTACTGAGGAAATTGCAGCGACACCTTCCGACAGTGTAGAAAAACAAGCACCTAAATCTGATGCTGATGAGCACAGTATTTCAGATGATAAACAGAATAAAGACTCATGGGAACAAAAATACAGAACGTTACAAGGTATGTATAATACTGATGTTCCACGCTTAAATGCAACGAACAGAAGTTTAGACGGCCGTGTAGCCCAGCTAGAAACTTTGCTATCAGAGCTTAATACCAAACAAGAACCAACTACTCAAGAACCAGTTCAAAGTTTAATTACTGAAGATGATGTTAAGGAGTACGGTGATTCTATTGACATTATGCGTAAAGCAGCAAAGGAAGAGTTTGCACCAGAAATGGCTCGTGTAAAACAGTTGGAAGAAAAAATTAGGCAATTACAAGATGTAGTACCACAAGTACAGCAGTCTCAAAAATCGTCTGAGGAAAAACAGTTTTGGAATACGTTGAACCAGGAAGTGCCTGATTGGAACGAAATTAATAGTAATCAAGATTTTCAATCGTGGTTGCTTGAGATTGACGGTCTAACAGGTATAAGTCGCCAAACATATCTAGCAGATGCACAGAAAAAGTTAGATGTAGAAAGGGTGATTAAGTTTTTTTCTACTTATGTACAGGCTACAGGTAATGTTAATGATGCTCGTAAGACCCATAGCAAAAATTCAGAACTAGAAAAACAAGTTGCACCAGGGCGTGGACGCACTGCAAAACCTGTTTCTGGTGAAGGCAGAACATATACCAGAAGAGACATCGAAAAGTTTTTTGAGGATGTAAGATTTGGTAAATATAAAGGCCGTGAAGCTGAGCGTGGAAAAAAAGAACGTGACATTTTTGCTGCACAGCAAGAAGGTCGCATTGCGTAATTTAACTAACTAGGAGGCTATTATGGCTTTTGGAGTATCACCTGGAAATCCAGGTTACACAGGTAATTTTATACCTGAGATATGGTCTGGTAAACTTATTGAGAATTTCTACGATGCATCAGTGCTCGCAGCTATTTCAAATACAGACTATCAAGGAGATATAAAATCAATGGGGGACACGGTTAATATCCGTACAACTCCAGAGATTACTATCAAAACATATGTAAAGGGGCAAACGCTTGCGGTTGAAAACCCTGACAAACCTAAACTACAACTTTTAATCGACAAAGGCGAATACTTCGCATGTGTTGAGGATGATGTTGACCAAGTACAAACAGACATTGCTCTTATGGATACATGGTCTAAAGACGCTTCAGAGCGTATGAAGATTAAAATTGACCAAAGAGTATTGACTGATATATTAACTGACGTAGCAGCTGCCAACAAAGGTGGTACTGCTGGTAGAATATCTGCTGACCTTAATATAGGTGTTGCAAGTACGCCAGTAGCAATTACTAAAGCTAATGCTATTGACCAAATAGTTAATATGGGTACAGTACTTGATGAGGCTAACTGTCCAGAGAGCGATAGATTTATCGTTATCCCTGCTAAGATGGCTGGTCACATTAAGCTATCTGACCTTAAAGATGCGTCAATCACTGGTGATGGTTCATCTCCATTGAGAAATGGTCGTTTAGGTATGATAGATAGATTTACAATTTATGTAAGTCACAATCTATATAAGAGCGGAAGTGAGTTCAGCATTCTTGCTGGGCACAAATCGGGGTTTACATTTGCGTCACAAATGACAAATATGGAAACAATTCGTTCAGAAACTACATTTGGTAATATCATCAGAGGGTTACAAGTTTATGGCTATAAAGTCGTTAAACCTGAAGCTTTAGCTGTTGGTGTTATAACTGTATAACTTAGGAGGCTAACATGGCGGCATATACAGACTCGCATGGCTTTAATAAAGGTACTGTAGCAGCTCACCCTGCTACTGGACTTAACAAAGTCGGCTACTTAGAAGTTACTTTAGACTTCGCAAAAATAACAGCGGATAGAGCTACAGCGGGTGTTACGGCACTTGCAACTGGTGATTCTATCCAAGTACTTAACTTACCAGCTAACACTTTAGTGCTAGCGGTAGGTGCAACTACTCAAACTGCAGAAGGTGCGGCATCAACATTTGACATCGGTCTTACCGGTGGTGATGTAGATGGGTTTATTGATGGGGGGAATGCTAATGCAGCAGGAACTGCTCAATCAACTGGTGCACTTTTAAATGGCGATAATCAAAGTCATTACTTTGCGGCGGCAGACACTATTGATATGCTTATTGGCGTATCAGGTGCTGTAACTGACTTGGCTAAAATTAAAGTCTGGGCAGTTATTGTTGATTGTTCATAAGTAAGTAAACAAGGTTGGGGGGTTGGCTAACGTTAACCCCCCGATTAAAACATAGGAGATAGAAATGGCAGGAAGATGGTTAAGAAATACAGTTGATGGAACAATATATGGTTGGAATGAAATACTAGCTGAAAATCCTAAGACAGAAGAAGTTACTGAGGAACAAGCGTTCCCAGAAAAATTTATGACTAAAGAACAAAAAAGTCGTAAACCAAAAGTTAGTTTAAAAACTAAAGAGGTTGTTAAACCAGATAATACACCTATCGAGTTAGCTGAAGAAGTTACAAGAAGTGTAGATAAAAAGAGTAAAAGATGATTTTAAACGACGTTATTACTGAAGTTAGACGAATGTTGCAAGATGAGAACGCCCCTCAAAGGTATTCTGATACAGTGCTTTTAGGGTTTGCTAACCAATCTTTAAAGCGTATTGCGGTACTTAGACCTGATTTGTTTGCTAAAGTAGGAACTATAACTTGTACAGAGAATGAAGCTATACAGTCAGCACCTACTGACTCATTACGTGTTATGGAAGTTTTTTCGGTAAGCGGTGGTAACGGATGTATAGAAACTAATAGAGAAGCTTTAGACCAAGCGTATCCACAGTGGATGAATGACACTGCATCAGCAGCAGTAAACTGGATGAGGCACACAAGAAATGCGAACAAATTTTTTATATACCCTAAAGCTCCAGCTAATCAGGTATTAGATATTGAGTACTCACAAAGTCCACCAGCTTACGATGGCACTACAGCAGTTGAGTTATTGGCAGATGCATACTTTCCAGTAGTAGTTGATGGAACTATATTTTTAGCTGAGTCAGTAGATAATGAACATGTTAATAGTAATAGGGCGGCGTTGTTTTATAAATCAATGACTAATGCATTAGGATTTAATGCTCAGTCTAGACTTCTTACAGATACTGAAGATGGTGCTCTACTTACTAATAAACAACTACAACAAGAGGATTTATCATAATGGCTATTAAAACATTCCTTAGTATTGTAAATAGATTATCACCTAGTGTTCCAGGATGTCCTACGCCAATCATAGAGCAATACGTTCGTGATGCAGCGATTGAGACGTGTGAACGTACTCTTGCGTGGAGGTACGAACAACCACGAATACGTTTGGTTGCGGGTGCACATGACTATGCATATGAAAGTCCTAGTGAATCTGAGGTACATGCGTTCATTACAGCTACTGTAAATGATGAAACTTTAGCCCCAGTTACATTAGATAAAATATATGACTTATATCCTAAATGGCCTAACCAACCCGTTGAGTCTAGAGCAAAACCTAGACACATAACACAATTAGACCCAGACCATTTTTCAGTTGCACCTATACCTGATAGTACTGTGGCTTATGATGTACGAATGATTGTATGCTTAAAACCTTTAAGAACAGCAACAGGTATGGATAAAACAGTTTTAGATGAATTAGAAAATGTTATCATGCATGGGGCACTTCAACATTTATTGGTATTACCTGATAGAGCTTGGAGTGATAGGGAGCTGGCTTCATACCATGCAAAACAATTTATTTTTAAATTGCAAGAACGTAGAGCTAGAGCTAATTTAGGTACAGGGAGAGCTTCTATGAGAGTTCAAGCCCAAAGATTTTAACGAGGTAGATTATGTCAGACGTAATAAAATTAGTTAAAGGAGATGAGTTACCACTTATTTTACTTACTTTAACGGACGATGTGGCTAATACAGCTTTAGATTTATCAGCTAGTAGTACCTCAGTGTCGGTAAAATTTAGAGCGACAGGAGCAACTACAACTCTAGCAACAATAAGCTGTGCTAAAACTACGAACGGAAGTGATGGTAAGATACAATTTAATTTTACAGGCGGTGTATTAGATGTTGACGAAGGTTCATATGAGGGAGAGATTATAGTTAGCTATAATGGCAGTCTTCAAACAGTATACGATGTCTTAAAATTTAGAGTGAGAAGTAATTTCTAATGGCTAATATAAAGCTTACATCTGCTTTAGCAGCAACTGTAATATCTTTTACAGTAACCGTAAGTAGTATTAGCTCAACAATTACTGATGAGAATAAAATATCTGCAGTAGCATCAGCACAAAACCATATATCTTTTACTACTGAATTAATACCTACCCATACTATGGAAGGTGACACTGCAGCAGTAGCGGAGTCTATTAATTCTAAAGCAGTAGCTACAGTTTATACTGAAACACCTGAAGTAACAGATATAGATACTAGAGCTGTTACGCACCCACTAGCTGAAACACCTTCAGTATCAGATGTACCTGCATTTAATGTTACACAAATTTTAACTGATACAGTAAATATATCAGCAGCTCCAAGTTTAATAATACAGTCTAATATCGATTTTGATTTATCTGATGCTGACATAGACCCAGACCCAGTAACTATAAACGAAAGTATTATTGTAAGCTTAGTTTATCCACAATCAGATTCACAGTCGATAGCAGATTCTCCTGCACTAACTATTACACCTGCAGGAAAAACAGATGGCTTTTCTGTTTCAGATGCATCTGTTTTACAACCAGGTAATGTTTCTACAGACAGCGTTACAGCAAGTGATAGTGGACTGGTTATCAATTACGTGTATACTGATGTAGACGACACTACATTAGGTGGACACCAATTTAACAAAACTCCACTGAATGCTGGAGCTTATTAATGACAGGGGACAACTATGATTGAAGAACAAATTAAAGTTACTGGAAGTTTAAAACTTACTGTTACTAATCCAGAAGGAGATGTAAAGCAAGAGGTTGAAGTTCCAAATGTAGTCGTGACTACAGGTAAAAATTATATTGCAGACCGTATGAAAAATAACTCTACTGTTATGACTCATATGGCGATAGGAACAAACACTGGTTCAGCAGCGTCTGGAAATACAGCACTTGGAGCAGAAACAGGTAGAGTAGCATTATCATCTACAACAGTATCAAATAACGCAGTTGCTTATGTAGGTGCTTTTCCTGCTGGAACAGGAACAGGAGCTATTACTGAAGCAGGAATATTAAATGCTAGCTCAAGTGGAACACTACTATGTAGAACAGTATTTTCTGTAATAAACAAAGCTTCTGGTGATACGCTAGGTATTACATGGACAATAACTGTAAGTTAACAATATAAGGGGTGTCTTAACATAATGGCTGTTTTATTTAAAAATAATGCACACTCTACATTAGCTTCAAGTATTACCGACTCAGCTACTAGTATTACTGTTGCATCAGGACATGGAAACGCTAGATTCCCAGCTACAGCAAGCCCTAACTATTTTTACGCAACACTCATTGATGGCTCAAACAACATAGAAGTTGTAAGGTGCACAGCAAGGTCTAGTGATGTTCTTACAGTAATTAGAGCTCAAGAGGGAACTTCAGCTAGAGCATACTCAGCTGGAGATAGAATAGAGCTTAGAATTACTGCACAAGGTTTAGAAGATTTAAACAGAACAAGTTCTAACGAATTTAAATCTGGTTGGGGAAGTACATCTGCTCCAATAAACTATGCTGTTACAGTAGTTACCAAAACATCCGCACACCCGTATACAGGCGTAGGCTCTAGTAGTGCATATGCAATTGATGGTGTTGAAGGTGCTGTGTTAAACTTTGCTGGAGCTGATACAGGTAAAACTTATTTTTATAGATTTGACCAAGCTGATTCTAGTAACAACGGACACCCTTTAAGATTTTATTTAAACGCTGCAAAATCTACAGCGTACACAACTAATGTAACAACAAACGGAACACCAGGTAATGCTGGTGCATACACACAGATTGAAGTAGATGAGTACACCCCAAATCTTTTGTATTATCAATGTAGCAGTCATGCTCACATGGGTAATCATATACATCATATATCTAATATGTTTAACAGCAATGGTGTGTTGTTTAAACTGCCAACAGCAGATGGTTCATCTGGTCAGTTATTAAAAACTAATGGGTCTGGAGTACTGAGTTTTGTAGCGGCAGCAACGGCTACATACCCTACATTAACTGGTATTAGCCCGTCAACAATATCACCTTCAACAACAACAACAATCGTTATTACAGGTACAAACTATGTTACTACACCTAATGTAGAAATAATAAATTCAAGTGGTATTATTAGTTATCCCTTAACAATAGTAAGAAACGCTGCTACTCAATTAACAATTACAGCAAACATATCAGGAAATGCTAGTTATTTTCTTAGGGTTGAAAACCCAGATGGGCTATCAGTAAGGTCAGGTTCGGCAATACTTTCAGTTTCAACTGGACCTACATTCAGTACAGCAGCAGGTTCTTTAGGCGAGGGTGCTAAAGGAGCAGCATTAAGCTTTGATGTAGATGGTAGTAGTGATTCAACAGTAGCATTTTCAAAAGTTTCAGGAGCTTTTCCAGATGGGTTAAGTTTAAACACCTCAACAGGTGTCATATCTGGGACTGAAAATGGTTCACAAACAGAAACAACAGTGTTTAACTTTACATTAAGATTAACAGACAACGAGTCTCAGACCGTTGACAGAGCATTTTCTATTAGTGTTTCTGTAGGTATGGCTAACTCAATGGCATTTAACTAAGAGGATATTATGGGAAGTGTAGCAACATCATATTTAAGCAAAACACTAGATGCAAGTAACAGAAAGACTTGGACATTTTCAACATGGTTAAAAGTACCCTGTGATATTTCAGATTCACAAGTTATATGGGCAAATAGTTATTCAGCATCAAGTTCCAATTATGCTTACATTGCTATCAGAGAAACTTTTCAATTAGAAGTGCAAGGAGTTATTGGTGGTGGTTCACCAAAAGTAAATATTTTAAGTAAAGTTATTCTTAATGACCCATCATCTTGGTATCACTTAGTTGTTAGAATGGACACAACTCAAGCTACTGCATCAAATAGAGTTAGAATTTATATAAATAATAAATTAGTTGAAGCATTTGCTACTAATGTTATACCTGACCAAAACCAAGACTTAGGTTGGAATATGAATGTTGAACACAGAATAGGAAACTTTGCTGGTCTTAACAGAAACTTTTATGGACTGTTAGCTCATACCCATTTTGCAGATGGACAATCTTATGATTCAACAACATTTGGTGAATATGACAGCACCACAGGTGAGTGGAAAGCAAAATTATCTCCCAGTGTTACATATGGAACAAATGGATTTTTCCTCAAGTACGAAAATGCTAGTAACTTTGGTGTAGATTCTAGTGGTGAAAGTAATAACATGGCTACATCAGGAACATTTAAACAAGATACAGATACACCTAGCAATAATTTTCAAGTCCTTGATAAAAACAAAGCTCATGGTATTACTGAAATAGACCATTCAGGTACAGCTTATCTAGGTACATCAACCGCTCTAAGAGGTGCATTTGGAACAATGTATTTTATTGATGGTAAATGGTATGCAGAATTTAAACCAGAATCAGATAGAACAACAGCAGATGCTACTACAATAGGCATAGTAAAAAATGGAACACATGCAAACCTTAGATGGCTTAATGAGGGTGGCAGTGGTATGCCAGGAAAAGAAACTGCATCTAATGGAGTTGAGGGGATTACTTATCAACCTATGACTGGAACACCTAATCTTGTAGATGATGGTGGTGGTGGAACTGTAAACTATGGTGTTCAAGCAAGTGCTAACGATATTATTATGATGGCATTAGATGTATCAGGAACAACTGGTAAACTTTGGTTTGGAAAAAATGGTACATGGTTCAATGCACCCGGAACTTCCAATGTAGGAAACCCAGCAACAGGTGCTAATGCTGGAATATCATTTGCTAAAGGAGATGAGTTTTGGGGAATCACTGTTTCATCATCAGCTAATCAAGCAAATAATGCCAATAAGTATATGTATTGTAATTTTGGCAGAGGGGTGTTCGGAACGACAGCGGTATCAAGTGGAAATGCAGATGGTGCTGGTCAAGGAATTTTTGAATATGCACCACCATCAGGTTTCTATGCAATGTGTACAAAGAATTTAAAAGACTATGGATAGGAGATAATTATGGCATATACAACAGTAGCAAAACCTAAAGACCATGTAGAAGCAAGTGTATATAATGGCAGTAGCTCGGCAGTTACAATTAATACTATGTCTTTCAAACCTGATTTTGTTTGGACTAAAGATAGGACTGAAGCACACGCTTGGGGTGTTTATGATTCATCTCGTGGAATTAAGAAATGGTTAAAATTTAGTTCTTCACAATCACAAAACAATGCTCAGGATATAACTAATACTATTGATGCAAGTTTAACTGCATTTACAAGCACTGGATTTACTATAGCAACCATGTCATCTGACCCAATAGGAAACAAGAATGGAAATTATTTTTGTTCATGGGGCATGAAAGCTAATGGTGGTTCAAAAACTACAAACAATGCTGGTGCAAATGGTGCAAGTATTGCATCAGTTTATCAAGCTAATACAACCAGTGGTTTTTCAATAATTGAATACACAGGCACAGGCTCGGCAGGAACGATAAAACATGGTCTTTCTATAGCACCTAAAATGATGTGGATTAAAAGATTAGAAGCATCAGAAAACTGGGAAGTATATATAGGTGGCGACACAATTACTGCTGATAGAGAAACTGATTATTTAGAGTTTACTGCATCAGGTGATGTTGATTCAGCAGATAGGTGGAATGATACAAAACCAACTTCTTCAGTATTTACAATTGGTACTCATGCTTCTTTAAATGCTAGTGGTGGAAAATACATAGCTTATGTTTGGGGAGAAGTTAAAGGGTATTCTAAAATGGGAGAATATCGTGGTCATAACAATGCAAATGGTGCAACTGTTTACACAGGCTTTAGACCAAAAATTTTTGTATCTAAAAGAACTGGTGGAAATGAGAGTTGGATTTTATCCGATACTGCTAGAGGATTTATAGAGGGTAATCAAGGTGGTGATAATGGAAATCCTGGAAGAAAAGGAAACCGAGTAGAACAAAAATTAGT
>Ga0209337_1000956_pt1 | contig 22508 bp, 31 predicted proteins | sample LinPmetageLP53_FD_184044 | JGI IMG/M metagenome (GOLD analysis project Ga0209337, IMG submission 184044) | Marine viral communities from the Pacific Ocean - LP-53 (SPAdes) (version 2) | ecosystem: Environmental > Aquatic > Marine > Oceanic | place: Pacific Ocean | collected 2010-02-08 | reverse complement strand
ACAAAGGATCTTGTACGCCAATGTCATTTTGAGCATCGCATCCAAACACTATAGTGTGTCTGTCAACATCGGATACAAGGACTTGTTTAGCAATGGTGGGCGTTGTTGTGTCAGAGGATAACTCGGACAAAGCTTGTGCCGGTAGAAAAGGCGTGGACCGCGCACTCTTGTCCCAGTAAAATATTCCGGCATCCCGGACGTTAAGTAACAGGTCTTCACCTAAATTATCGTGGGTCCATATACGTAAAGTAGAGCCCGAAACAAGTAAACTAGCGCTAGAACCCCACGTGTCACGGCCCCATGTACCTGCGCCCCAACCGGTTCCCGACACCGTAGTGTCTAGCCCGATGTTAACTTGATACGCCCCAATAATACTTCCGCCGCCATTTCCTGAATCAGAACTGTTAGCCACCACCGGAACGTAAACTAAAACACCGTCAACGGTATTATCCGCTATTGTACTGACCGTGCGAGCAACAAAGGTATAAGCGTTAACGCTGGTAACCGTAACGATCTCATATTCTTGATTTAAAACAGCCGCTGTAATGGTTCCGCCAAGAGACACCGCGCCGCTAAAGGTTACAAAATCCCCGGCAAGAGCCCCGTGATTGGAGTCAGTTGCTGTAATGGTTGAAGAGCCGTTGGTCGCGGAGAATACAACGTCGCCCGCGGCGGTAGAAACACGCAAAGGAGTGATGTCATTAAAACCACCACCCTCATCTACGTAATATTTTAAGTGTGTACCCACGCCTAAAAATTGAGTACCGTCTAGGGCTACAAAAGGGTGCAAAGCTCGTGCAGTACCTAAGTAAGATCGCCCAGATTTTTTTGCCCATCCGCCTATTTTTTCAGGCGTTCCAAACCGAAATCTAATTTTATCGCAATCAAACCACCCACCCTCATTAGTGTAAGAAGTAGTTTCTCGATTAACGCCGGGTCTAAATTGCAGTTTAGTAAGGGGCATTTCATCTCACTTTTTAAAATACAAAGTTTTAAGCTTCGTCAAGGTCTTCGTCTTCAACAACCGAAATGCTTTCTTGGATAGCATTGGCGTAAGCAGATATGAGAACATTAAGTTCTTGAGTCCGCATTTGATGACCCACTAATTCACGGCGTAGTTCATTAATACGCTGTACATTAGCTACGGATTCTGGAGTTAAATCGCCTTCTTCGTAAGTTACGTCATTAAGTGTAATCATTGTTTTACCTTATGGTTTATCGTGTACACCTGTAGCTTTGCAGATTTGCCTTTAGCTTCAATTGGAGGTAGTAAATGTAACGCACTGCAAGCGTTTCGCGCAGTGCTTTCTCCTATTAGTATATCAACTCCGGCGGCTTTAGTCCCGGATTCAAGCCTAGCCGCAATGTTAACAGCATCCCCTATGGCTGTATAGTCAAAGCGTTGCTCCGATCCCATGTTACCAATGATAGCATCTCCGCTATTTATTCCAATACCTATTTTAATGGGGGGTAAACCTTGCTCTGCAAACTCAATGTTCAACTCTTCCATGTTTGTTTCTATCTGTTTAGCGCACTCTATAGCTTTGTCTTCATGGTTTTCTAAGTCAAGCGGCGCTCCAAAGATCGCCATCATGGCGTCTCCAATATATTTATCCGTGAGGCCGTCGTATTTTTCTACTGCGGATTGCTGGGCTGTGAGGGCTTTATTCATAATATAAGTGACTTCTTCGGGCGTTACACTCTCTGATAGGGCCGTGAACCCCCGAACGTCAGTAAATAGGAACGTACAGTAACGCTTTTCACCTCCTAACTTGAGTAATTCGGGGTTTTCTTGCAATTTCTTTACCTGCCGGGGGTCTAAGTAATGCTCAAATTGTTTCTTAATTAGCTGTCTAAGCTGGTATTGTTCTTTGTAATTTAAGTAAAAAGTTGCGGACGCAATTATAAATTCAGACAGCATTGCAAACGTCACATCTACAAGAAAACCCTTACCAACCAAGTGATACCCAAGTGTCAACGTAGCGCTTATTAACGCAAAAGAACACAGTACCCCAAGATAAATGCCCAGATAGTTTATTGCTGTAAATACTAACAACATGCCGACGAGCAAAATAGCCGCCTCATAAAGCATAGCCTCTTGCGGAATCATTGGCATACGTTTGTTAGATGCGTGAATAATAGTCTCCGCTAGGGATGCTTGTATCTGGTGGGGGTAAAGAAGTCCAACAGGCGTTGATACCTGCGGCAATATTCCCTTTGCTGTGGTTCCAACAATTACAACTTTCCCCTGCACATCCATTTCTTGCAAAGATGTTTCTTTAGGGGCTACCCAATTAACCCATACGCGGCCTTCGCTATCTGTGGGTATAGGGTTTAGTTGCTTTACTCTAACCTGCTCTATGCCATTAGAATTGGTTTTAATGACGTATGTGCTTGTACCTGTAACCGCCTTTAGAAGTTGAGTGCCAAAACTAGCCATCCACCCATCTGGACTACGCATTAACAGCGGCATTCTACGCAACAAAAGATCAGCTTCTAGGGTTGCGCCTACTATCCCCTGCAACGAAACATCGCGCAAAGGCTGTATATTTTGAGTCACGCCTTTAGCAAGAACACCCCCAAAATCATCACCTAGAATTACAGTTCCCTCTGTTTTTGGTATTTCAGAATATCCATCAGTTTCAAACATAGCGATAACACTTGGGGCGTAGGATAGAGCTTCTGCAAACGCCTCGTCACCGCCAAACCTATCAGGCTCACTAAACACGGCAACCCAAGATACAGATAGCGCTCCAGCATTTAATAAATCAACGTGTATTTGAGCTAGACGATCTCTAGGGAAAGGCCACCCCCCTTCATTTCTTACATCTGATTCCGCTATGTTGAGAAGGACAATATTCCCTGTAGTCTCCTCTGTTTTAACCGCGTAATCAAACGCCCTTAGCTTCACCACCTCAAGAATTGATGGCTTATAAATATGCAAGCAAAGCAAGCCTAGAGCAATAAAACCAACGACTAGCTTTTTCATACGTACACATCCACAAAGTTACCTCTCTTTGCTTCTAGGAACCTATGTTTTTTCCAAATAAATTTGAAATAAGCCATCACCCCTCCTGTGTTATCTTAATAACAGAGTCGCCACCATTTATTTTTATGACGTTAGAAACACCATCCTGAATTAAAATCACTGTGTAGCCATTGGATATATTAAGGTCTAGCCTCGCTGACTCACTAACACTCCTGCGTAGGCTTATCGTCTGCCCTGTAATTAGCGTAGTAATTTGAGTTTTAACATCTAGCCCTAATGTTGTACCAGTAACCGTTACCCCTGAAACCATAGCCAGCTTATCTTCATCCTCGTCTACGCCAAGCGCATCCAGAATATCAAGCAAGTCCTCCAAGTAATTAACGTCCAAATAGTTTATATCTAGCTCAGTAAATTCAAGGCTGTCATCAGCCAAAAAATCTTCTTCTAAATAGTCAAAATCAAGATCGTTAAAATCTAAGATGTTTGCCTTGGCTACAATTCTCTCATTATCAAGCGCTTTCTCTTCTTTAGGGGGTGAAACAATTAATAGGTTATCAATGAACTCAAGGGTTAAATCTAATATGGCTGGTTTAGAAGGGTTAGACTCAAAGACAGAGACGGTTGTGGCTTCATAAGGTTTGTTTAGTAGGACGCTACCTGTAGCAGTAATAACCTCAATTTCACCACTTGAAACACCATACTTGTCAGGCAATAAAATAATTAGACTGCGGCCTAGCTCATCAACCGTTGCGGTAAAGTCAGTTCCCCTTATGGCAATATCAGCCGTTGGAGTTTTAAGGGATATGTTTTTGCGGTCTATTTTCCCTAGCTTGCCACTAATAAACCTAGCGGTGCCTAAACCAAAGGTAAGAGCCATTTGAGATTTTGAGGGGTCTGGATCGTATATGTATTTGTCTATCGTTAATTGGGAATGCTCAGTTAGCTTTACAGTTGAGTCATCAAGAAACTTTATAGCCATACGGCCGTTAGTTGTAACAGCCTCATCGTTAGTTTTTATAGAAAAATCTAAATCCGCATCATAGTTTAATGATGAGCTAGATGAGCCTAGTCTTTTGATTTGAGCGTACCCACTTACTTCAGATACGCCACCAATATCAACAGCCTGTGCTTGAACCCTGATCGTTTTGAATGATGCAAAGAGTACCGTTAGAACCAACATTAACAATTTTGAGCCAGTCATTATCTTGCGTACTCAGTTGTTGAATATTAAATGTCCGACTGCCACCTGTTTGGTCTAGGTAAAAATACCCCCCTGCGGAAGCCGTGACCCCTGCCCCAGTGTAAGTTAAGGTGTTATCTGAGCCATCTATATCAACGTAGTTGGTTGCCCCATCAATATTTATATTAGACGTTATGGTGTTGTTACTGCCCTGTATAACCCAATCTAAGTCCAAGGTTGCCGCGAGAGCCGATGTGCCTTGGTTTAATACAAAAGTATTGCCTGAGCCAGTAACGTCTACTTGCTGGTCAGTGCTATTCGCACCGTAAGTATTTGAGGGGTCTACCTGAATAGTAAAGGTGTTTGTGGAGCCAGTGAAATTGTAATCGCCTGTAAATGAATTGGCATAGATATCACCAAAGAACTTGTTTGTGTTGCCTATCATGTTTATATCAAGCGTTAGAGAAGTTCCATCAAGGTCTAGTGGCGTTAAACTCCCTGCGGTAGTATTTAAGCCTCCAATTAGGTTGGATATACCTAGTTGCTCTATATCAATGTTTGCTGTGGCACCAGATTGGTCTACGTAAATTTCATTATCTGCACTAAACGCGGATGCGCTTGCGAATAACATAAGAAATTTTATTGTAAGGTAATTATTTTTCTGTTTCATAAGTCCAAAACCTCTTATCGTAACCGATATTGATTAGTTCTAAGACAGCCCCCTCTATAGATTTCATAAGGGCTATCGTAGTGGATTCATTGCGCGAATTGCCTAATTCTATTTCAACAAGCTCTGTTCCCATCTCTACGAACCTGAAAACATCGTCAGATTGTCCGTAACTAAAGACGGTTTTTTGGCTCATTACTTCTATAAGTATCTCGCCAGTTGCAACCGATACCATTCTTAATGATACCGTTATGTTGTCCTCTCTGAATTGGGCGCTCTTTCCAATACCTAGATACCTTGCACCAACTCCACCTGTAGACAGATTTGTATCATACGCTATTACCGCACCTTCTAGCAAAACACCAGCAAACAGTAGGGGTGGGACGCTTTTGCTCTCGCCACCAGTAGCAAGTTGCTCTCTTGCCGATCTAATAAGCTGTCTTTCTTTGGTTAGGTTATCAAGACCTACGCGCTCAACAACTCTAAAGAAATTTCCATTAGAGGCGTGTTTTAACGCTCGTATGAGAAGGGTGCTAGGTTGCTGTGTAAGCGCGGTTGAGAATAGCGCAAACTGGCTATTACTTTTCCTCTGCCCTGTCTGATCTGTAAATGCTGTGGGATATACGGCCACCACTGGCTGAACCGCTGGGGCTACAGCATTGACCAACGCGCTTGATTGAAGTTCGCTTATGCTAACAACATCTTGCGCCTTGAACCTTTGGTTTGCAGTATCCTCAAATTGATCAATAAATGAACAGCTAGAAAGAAAAAGAACCGATAGGCAAAGTAATCTCCGTAGTGTTTCCATCTGCATCCGTTATTATTAGGGTTATAAAGTCTCCGTCTACAAAATACTCTATGATGTTTCCTTCAAGCTCAAGGATGCCTGAATCACTCATGGTTTCGCCAAACAGGTTATTTACTAACTGCCGACTAAGCTCTGCGTATATTCTTGACTCTAGGTTTCTAATAAACCGCGCTAGAGTAGTGTTTTCTGCATCTCGCTCTAGCTCTTCTTGATATGCCTTTATTTCAGCTTTTATATCTGCCTTGCGGTTAAATTCTTGATTTTCAATAGTGAGGTAATGGCTAGATGTGTTTATGCCATTAAAGCTAGGGGATTTAAACTTATGCGTTATTTGGTCGGCAGTTGCAGACATAGCTACCCATAAAATTGTTAACGCAATTGTCTCAATCTTTCCTCTGATCATCTCTATCTGCCTTTGCAAGCCGTTCGATTTCCAGTAATTGAGGCACACCTAGTACTGTCTTTAACAGTACATCCTGACGTATGATCTCGTTATCCACAGAACGCACCCGATCTATCAAGGCTATTAAAATTCCATGTTGGCCGTCTAACTTGCCGCCCAACCGCTCTTCCAAGTGGTTAATAGCTTCTAACAACTTATCATCTAATGTGTCTACCTTTGTTTCTAACCCATCAATGATGCGGTTAATCAACTTCCAGATAAACATCCCCAAGCCCAACGCGGCCGCTATAGGAAAACCTACCTCGTTAATTAATTGAACCGCATCCATAAGTTACTGTTTAGCTTTTGGGCCTAAAAAAGCCAGTTTTTCCATCAAAGGGTAAATATGCTTTGCTAGAAACGCATCGTCCTTTGGCGTGTCTGTCATGTTACAAATTACAGACGCTACCGATACTAGCGTGGTCGCTAAAACATAAACATCAAATAATAGTTCCATACTTTTCTCCTTTACGAAGCGGTGTAGCCATTACCTGCTGAGATAGCTGACGTTGTGGCTGTCATGCTTTCACTGCCCCAATCGCTTTTAGCTTTCATGAGTACAAGGTGTGCTACGTTTCTATCAACACAGTCCTGTCGATCTTCTTTTGGCTCATCTGCCATAGCATTCCCTGCGATTACGTCTGTGATTAATGCAATGCTGTGTCCCATTGCTGAGTAGTCTTGTGCTAGTTGTTCTGCTGTTCGGTCTTCCATTTTATTTATCCTTCTAAGGTTTCTATTCGTGCGGTGAGTGATTCAATCAAGGCTTGCTGTTCTTGTACGGCTTTTACTAAAGGAATTACAAACATTTCACGGGACACTTGCTGTACACCGTACTGATCTTCTTTCCAACCACCGAAATCTGTAACACCTGCGGTGTCTAGTGCGGCCTTCACTTCTTGAGCAATAAAGTTGTGCATTGTTACGTCTGTATTCATATAGTTAATGATGTCGCCATTTTCATCTTCTTCGCGAAGATGCGCTAACTGAGCATCCGAAGCATCAAGCTCTCCATTTGCTTTCCAATTATATTTAACAGTCCGAAGGGCGTTAATAAAATCTAAACCTAATGTTTGATTTGTAATATTTTTCTTTAAACGCTCATCAGAAGAACGTGTCCATGCGGCATCTGTATCAAAATCATTAAAAACAACATTAGAAACTTTACCAAAGGCAAAATCATTGTTTCCACCTGCAATGCCAATACCTATGGTAATAGAGTTTTCTTGTGTAGTAACAGCATCTGCGTTATAACCTATAAGAATGTTATTACTGCCGCTAGTAACCGTATCACCTGCAAGAGCACCCACGAATGTGTTGTTTGTGCCTGATGTTACTGCGGTTCCTGCGGCAAAACCCACGGCTGTATTTCTAGCATCACCGCCACCACCTGCGTTTTGAACTTTTAGAGCTTCAGCGCCAACAGCAGTATTGCCGTTATTGTTGGTTTCTGTACTTAAAGCAAGAGTTCCAAGTGCTACGTTGTTGTCAGCATCTGTAAGTGCATCACCTGCTAATCCACCAATGAGGGTGTTTTGAACGCCTGTAGTTACTCCGGCTCCTGCCTCGTAACCCACTGCGGTATTGAAGGTATCTGTAGACGATGTAAAGTTTTGAGCAACAAGAGTGCTATACCCAATAGCTGTAGATTTATTTCCTTTAGTGTCTCCACCTAAAGCAGTAACACCAACTGCAACATTAAAATCAGCATCAGTAAGCGCATCTCCTGCTAGTCCACCAATGAGCGTATTTTGAACGCCTGTGGTTAATAAATTACCCGCAGAGTATCCGACAGCAGTATTGTAAGTGTGAGTGTCAGAAGTAACATTAAATGTTTGTAAAGTTGCCGAACCTATTGCAGTGTTGCGGTTTGACCCTGTGTTGGTGCTTAGTGACAGATTTCCTAAAGAAGTATTATCATTACCTGTTATGTTAGCGTCTAAAGCTAAAGAACCCACTGCGGTATTTAAAGTGCCTGTGGTGTTTGCGAACAAAGCGTTCATTCCCACAGCAGTATTATTATTTGCTGTAGTGTTGTTTAATAATGCTTGTGTACCCAAGGCTGTGTTTTGAGCGCCTGTAGTGGTAGCACTTAAAGAAGAACTACCCACTGCGGTATTATTAGCGCCTGTCGTAATCGCATCACCAGAAAGCCCTCCAATTAAGGTTGAGCCTGTTGCTGTGGTGACTGATACACCTGCGTCATATCCAACAGCCACGTTGTAAGTATTAGTGGCTGATGTAAAGTTTTGAGTCTGCAATGCGTGTTGACCTATTGCGACTGACCTACTTCCTAATGTATCTGTGGTTAATGCTTGACCACCTACCGCTACGTTGTGATCAGCGTCCGTCAGAGCATCTCCCGCAAGTCCACCGATAAGAGTGTTGTTTGTACCTGTGGTTACTGCATTACCTGCACTATCTCCAACAGCGGTATTGTAGGCATTTGTTGCACTAGTAAAGTTCTGTGAAAATAATGCTCCTGTACCGATAGCTATAGATTTACTTCCTTGCGTATCTGAGCTTAAAGACGCATAGCCAACAGCTATGTTTGCACTACCAACAGTAAGGGCATCACCTGCGATTGTACCCACAGCGACATTCTGTGTGCCTGTGGTGTTTGCTGTTAAAGAACCTTTGCCCACTGCTGTATTGTTAGATGCTGTGTTAGCAAACAAAGCACCTTGACCAATTGCAGTGTTGTTGGATGCTGTTGTATTGCTGTACAGCGCATAGTCACCCATAGCAACATTGTCTTGACCTGTGGTGTTTAATGCTGAAGCCACATAACCAACGGCTACGTTTTGAACACCTGTGGTGTTAGCCCCCATAGAACTATAGCCAACGGCAGTGTTGCGGGTGGCTGTCGTGTTTGCATCTAATGCTAAAGCACCAATTGCTACGTTTTCAGCGCCTGTGGTGTTTGCGGTTAAAGCGGCATAACCCACTGCGATGTTGTTAGATGCGGTGGTGTTTGCGTCTAATGCTACAGAACCAATAGCAACATTGTTAGCGCCTGTGGTATTAACCAACATAGCATTAAAACCAACAGCCGTATTGCTTTCAGCCGTTGTGTTTGCACCAAGCGCGGCGTAACCAACAGCAGTATTTGCATCGGCAGTAGTATTAGCGTCTAGTGCGGTAGCACCCACGGCTACATTTCTATCGCCTGTTGTGTTTGCTGTTAAAGCATCTTTTCCTACTGCTGTGTTGTTATCTGCTGTAGTGTTTGCATATAAAGCAGACAGACCAACAGCAGTATTATTAGCACCAGTAGTGTTTGTTAATAAAGAATACAAGCCATAAGCAGAGTTACTAGTACCTGTGGTGTTCTGTCTTAGTGCCTCCAGACCAACTGCTGTGTTGTTAGATGCGGTTGTATTACTCTTTAAAGCACCTGCGCCAACTGAAACATTACTAGCACCTGTGGTGTTTGCGCCTAATGAGTCATAACCAATAGCAGTGTTGTTAGATGCTGTTGTGTTAGCACCTAAAGACCCGCTACCTACTGCCACATTAGCCGCACCTGTAGTATTAACACGTAGAGCAGGTTGTTTAGAGCCATCATAAGCACCTATTGCAACATTACCTGCCGCAGTAGTTATGTCTCCACCCGCAAAACGCCCAATAGCAACATTACCCACGCCTGTAGTTAAATCATTTAGAGCGTGTTCTCCAATTCCTACAGAATCTGTTGATGTTGTTGCAGATGAACCTGCCGCATACCCAACAAAAGTCAAGCCATCACCAGTAGTAATCGCAGTACCTGCTTCATCGCCTATTACAGTATTATAATTACCACCGCTTGCAATGCTGTTACCTGCGTTGACACCGAATCGGACGTTAGAGGTTCCTGCGGTTGGGGTGGATAGAGAGCCGTCTGATGAAATGCGGAAGCGTTCTGTTGGCGAAGCACTACTTCCAGTTCCAAATGTTAAAGCACCAGTTCCAGTACTTCCGTCTTCAAACATTTTAATAAACGCTGTTGGATTGCCGTCTCTACTAAAATTCATTGTCGCAGTAGAATCTCCAGTTGAAAGTTCTAATACTTTACTATCGCCATCAGTGCGTCTTACAACTAAAGCGTGGTCAGGACTACCAGTTCCAATACCAACCCGATTATTACCACCATCAACAAACAACATATTAGCGTTGCCGTTGCTTTCGACTCTGAAGTCTAGGTCTACACTGTCATCATTAAATATAGTTTCAGTTGGAGAAATTTCTATTCTGCTTCTAGCTGTACCTGCCACCATAGTTCCAATATGAAGCGTTCCATCTTCTGATCCATCAGATGCATCTATAATTCGTGATAGAAATCGACCATATATAACATCTTGTGAATTGTCGTTTCTACCTTGAAAATGAATTTCGCCTATAAAATCATTATCAGCAGGTGAGCCAGAGTTTCTATACATTCTAAGATTAGGGCCAACATTAGCATCGGCATCAGTAGAAGTAAGTGTGAGCGTATCTGTATTATCGGCTGTGGTAATTGTCATGCCGTCAGAGGATGTGATACTCCCATCTACCTGCAATGTACTCGCCATATCTACAGCACCATCAATGTCCACGACATCAAGGTTAGTCGTGCCATCAATATCAATGTTGCCCGATATATCCAGAGAGGCCGCACTAATTTCACCGCTTGCGGTAAGCGCCGTTACAGCTAAGTTTACGTTCACATCCGTAACCGTAGCGCCCGATCCAGCCCCGTTGAACTTCAACGCGTAGTCTTTTCCGGCAACTAACTCAAAATCGTTACTAGCGTTGTAAGTACCTTGAAAGATAAGAATAGAACGAGACCCAGACAAGCTGTTTCGTACATAGACTATTTTTTCAGCGTCATTGGGGTCTAGCTGAACAAATACTGTTCCGCCAAGGTCACCACCATCTACAAACTCAATAAAACGATTACGACCGTTAGACAAAGCGCCGTTTGTAATAGGTAATGAGTTAGGTGATCCGGATGAACCCTTAGCCGATATAGTTATTGCTACAATACCGTTGGTAGCTTGATCTATAATATCGAAGTTAGTGTTAGTAGTATCACCCCAAGTACCCGATTGTTCTCCGGTACCCGGCTTCTCTATCCCTGTATTAGTAGTATATGTACTTGCCATTTCTCATCCTCAAGCCGCTATTTTTGTCCAATTGACACTCTGACTAGGCACGTCTTCCGACCACGTGGGCAATTGATTTGGTGTAATATCAGTATAATCCGGATTCTGGTCTGGTACAATACGCCCGTAAACAAGCACTTGCCCAACACCACCCGTTGCACTGACTCCTGTTACTGTAACATCTGCGTTAGCTTGAGCCGTAACGCTACCTACCGCACCTGTTCCCGTTAATCCCGTTACAAGTATGGTTTGTCCGATTTCAAGGGTAACCGACCCTACCGCACCTGTTCCCGCTATTCCCGTTACATTGGCGTTCGCATCCGCCGTTACCGTAACTGCTCCAACAGACCCTGTCCCGGCTATTCCCGTTACATTGGCGTTCGCATCCGCCGTTACCGTAACGCTACCTACCGCACCTGTCCCGGCTATTCCCGTTACACTGGTGTTCGCATCTGCCGTTACCGTAACTGCTCCAACAGACCCTGTTCCCGCTATCCCCGTTACATTGGCGTTCGCATCTGCCGTTACCGTAACTGCGCCAACAGACCCTGTCCCGGTTATTCCCGTTACATTGGCGTTCGCATCTGCCGTTACCGTAACTGCTCCAACACCCGCCGAGGACCCGGGAAGAGCAACATCTTCTCCCCACGGACCACCACCCCAACCTTGACTAGACGAATTCCATCCTTGAAAAGCGACGGTTACATCGGCCATTACGCTATCCGGATAATCGCATTACTAGCATCAGCCGTAGGAAAAACAATTGTAAAGTCCCCGGAAGTTGCAGTTTTATCCGCTCCAAAATCTAAAACCACTACCGCAGGGTTAGTTAAAGAAATAGAGGTGGTATTGGGCGTAGTATTATAAATCAACGCGCCTCGAGCGGTAATGGTAACATTAGAAAATGTTTCGTCGGCAAAATCTGTTAGCGCCGTTGTTCCAGAAAGACTAGGGTCTACTGGATTTAAGGCCGCACCGCCTGCCGTGTAATTAGTACCACTTGTCTCGTTAGTGGTCGCATACGCCGTCGTCGCCGCGGTCATACTCGCCGAGCTAGTATAAAGCGCAATTTTGAATGTATCGCCGCTTGAAGCGTCGAAGTCGTGGGCACCCAATAGCAATTCTTTCTTAAAGCTAGAGCACATAAAGTTTCCTGAAAAAGCCATGGTTACAGTCTCCTGATTAGTTTAGCAAGCTCAATCTGGCCTGCGTCGGTTAAAGCATTAGATACCGTGGTTCTATCCGACCGGATAGCTTCACGCATATAAAATTCTAGCGTTTTAAGGATCTGCCCACGAAACGCATGAGCTTGGGCCCTAATTGCCGGGTCAGCGTCGTCAGAAATAGCAATAATTTTATTTGCACACCTTTCTGCAACTTCTTCCGGGGTAAAACCCCGTCCACTAGTAGTTTGTACATCTACCATAAAGTTTTTTACGGGATTAAATTCTAATACTTCTGCGCTCATTGTTTTGGCCTTATCAAGGGTCCAGTACGATATTCATCCGTTACTTCTTTCGCTTCTCCGAATTGTTTCATTCCGGCAATAGCTTCGGCAAACCTTTTTTCATACATAGCCATTATGTCAGGTTCGCCCTTCATATAAATATAAGCTTCCAACAACGAACCATACAACAAAGCGATTTCAGCGTTTTCACTTATCCACGTGGTACCGCTCTCGGCCCCAGCAGTCAAACTGGTCGGACGGTAAAAATACTGTAGTTCCACAGTATACGCCGCATCGGGTGTAGGGCCTAAAATAAAGTTATCAACGTCAAAAACCGCGTAAAACCGGGGGTTACCCGTAGTGGCGGCGTTGGGGTTAAAAGATTGAACAAAATCCGAGTCTTTAAATTGTAAAAAAACATCCTTTCCAGACGCGTCCACAAACGATAATGCAAAAGGTGCTAAAAAGTCACTAGGCGCGGCCAAATACTGATTAGTAGCCGTCATTGCTCCAGAAACATTCTTTTTAAATAGACTTAGCTGAACGCTTTTAAGAATGCGCTCTTCGGCCTGCGTAATAAAAATAGGCAGATTAGTCACGAAAGACGTTTCGTTGTTATCCGTGTAGTCTTGAAGCGCCTGTTTTAACGCCGAATAAGTAAAACTCATATAACCACCGTTACCGTTCCAACTTGACCAAAAGATATAAGATTTACAGGGCCGGGAAGTTCTACAGTCGGGATTCCCACATAGATATCTAACGGCTCTACTCTGTCTGGACGCGCATTTTTTAAGGCTTGAGCGTCTACAACCTTGCGAAACGGTCCTAACTGCGGATGTTTCGGCTCAAATTCATCTTTTCCAACTAAAGCACCGTTCCATTCTTTTTTCATGTCTTGATAACGATATCGAAAACCCGACCTGTCCGATATTCCATAAGATTTTTTGCCCGTAGCAAATTTTGCCATGGTTAACTCCTATGGTATGCTTGAGCCGGAACAATATTAAAGGACGCCCTGTCCCGATCTTCCGATAAAGCACGGTCAAATTCTTCGTCATACAGTCCTTTTAGGATTTGAACTCTGTTTGGAGCCCGCTTTACAGCAATATAATATGCCAATCCAGCGGCTAAACAAGGGTAAAAGCGAAAAGGAACCGCTAAAGTGTTAGTTGGAGTATCCGCATCATCTATTCTAGTTAAAGCATCGTAGATAATAACGTCTGTAGCGTTCTCTGGAACAGGCCAAAGCTTCAAAACAGGAGACGTTAACCGGTCTAAAAAGAACTGATTTGGTCTTCCCGTGCTCGTTTTGTTAGGAATAGATAGATAATCGTCTCGACTTAGCCTTTCTAACGAGTAATCCGTGCTATCTCGACGGCAAACTACCGATAACATGTCTATAGTGTCGGTAGGTATGTCATAAAGACCGTCATCAGCGGTTAAAGTCAGCGTTCTTTGTTTGATAGTCCACGCATTAAGACCCCGGTTGGCCCATTCAGCAAGCATTATGTTTAAAGACCGTTTAGCTGTTTTTAAATCATAACCCGTGCGTACTTCTAAGCCGCAACGCTCAAATGCTTCTTCGATGTACTCTGTAACATCGAGTTCAAAATCTGTGCTTCCTGAGACCGCCATCTTTTAGTCCTATTTACGTCTTACGGGTCTTTTTTTAGCCGTTTTAGCTGAGTTTTTAAACGCTTTTGCCGTTGGAGCCCCTTTTGTACCGGGTTTACGCATTTTTTCTTTAGAACCCGCTTTTATACGAGCTTTTTTTGCGGCAATGTTAGCGTATAAGCCTCTTTTTGCCCCGGGCATTACTTCTTTTTCCTTTTCTTAACAGCGCCTTTAACAACACTACCGCCCACACCACCGCCGCTTCGCATAGGTTTAACCATTCCGCCACCCACACCACCGCCGCCTCGCATAGGTTTAACCATTCCGCCACCGGGAGCGCCGCCTTTCATCATTTTTTTAGGTTTCATAGCCATTGTGTAATCTCCTGTAAAAGTCTTCACGTTTTTTAAAAATTGCGTCAGCGTCATATTCTTCAAAGTATTGATCATAATAGCCTTTTTTGGCAATCATGTCTGCCGATTCTTGTAGCTTAGAAAGGCGCTGTATAAATATAATAGCATATTCTTGTTCGACCGCACTCAAAAACGTGCTGTCGTCAATGTAATCGTTTTCCTCATCATACGGGTGAAAACCCATTAACCAAATGTCTTTATCTATAAACATTCCATTAGAAATTACAGTATTTAAATCTTCTAAATATGCGTGAAAAGCCTCTGGATCTTTCTCAAAAGCTAAGTCAACAAGCATAACAAGGTCTAGCTCATCGTTAAAGGAACTAACCATTGTATACAAATCTTGAAAACCGCCATCTTTTTTGAATAAGAAAGAGACTTTATTCGCTTTCCACGCTTGTCGAGCATAGGGGCAGGAGGGCAGATTGTTAAAGAAAGGGTTGGGCTTTTCTACAACGTTTTTAGACCATGACTGAATTTCGTCACAAATTTCTTTTTCTACACCTGTAGCATAAAAATTAGGGGTCATATCACCACGCTTTACAAGACCAATACCTTGCAGAAAATTTGTCTTTTGCTGTATCACAACTATGCCTAGCCCTGAAACTACTTCTACGCTTCGGCTGATCCTTTTTAATACTCATGTTAGGATCGCCAAAACGAACAAGTTTAATCTCACTGCCTTTTTTAGCTAATACCGCACTTTTTTTAGATTTATTAGGCGTCTTTTTAGGTTTATTAAACCCGGCAAAAGTTTCACCGCGATAACTAACCCTTCCAGAAGGCAACCTTTTTGTGTCTTTAGTTGTAGCCATATCTATTAAGCAAACTTCTTCCGAAGATACAAAATTACGGTATACGTGTCGGCACTTGTATGGCCTACCGTAGTAAATAAAACATCACCGTTTTTACCCCCGCCAGAATTATTTGTAAGGCCGCCAAAAACAGTGTAATCATGCTCACCGCTTTGATTTTCACCAAGCTCTATACAAAAAAGGTTTGTAGAAGCGTTCCAAAGAATTTGTACTTTCATTCCTATACACTGCCACCAAATCCGTTCTATAACTACGTCGGTACAAGCGTCTCCGTCAGCACTTGACTCTAAAGCTGAAACGTCTACTTTGACAACGGCTGTTTCGCCTGTCCCGTCTGAAACGTTAGTCAGTTTCAAAACAGTAAACTTAGGTCCGTCGGATAAAATTTGTGTCGCTACTGCATCTGCCATTATATTCTCCTAAAGAGTTGAAGGACCCGTGGGCCCCTCGCCTCATTTTATTTAAGCTAATTACCCTACTGTGGAGATAGGCGTACCTACAGAGCTTGCCATCCATACCTGCTTACCGCTAGTTACCGCAGTTATACAAGTAATACGGCATCTAGAACCTATTCCCGAACCTGCTACAAAGGTAAAAGTATCGCCTGCGTTAGTAATAACGGGGTTAGCCGCAGTTCCTGCCGCTAGTTGGGTTTGGGCCAAGAACGTGCTACCTGTTACAGTAGGAATAACAATAGTTGTTGTTTTACCAGAACCTACCGCAGTAGTGACTAAGAAATCAAAATACGCGCCCTCTGTTGCAGTAGCTGAAGCGGGTAAAGTAATAACATTATCTAAAGTACCGTGAATAAGTACAACAGCACCTGAGTCAGCGATATCTAAGGTATCAGAGACTGCACCTGACGCTTCCCAAGTTTTAACTACAGAGCGTTTAGCTTTAACAGCGCCCGTTAGAGTTGTAGCGCCAGTTACGGCAAGAGTTCCACCAACGGAAGCATTAGTTCCATAAGTAGAGTTAGTTGTAACGGCACCTGTCGTAGCATTTGTAGAAATGTCTGAAAAGCCGTTTTTTGACCGGACTACTCCGGTGAATGTTGTTTGAGCCATGGGTGTTTCTCCTGTCGGGGCAAATGTCAGTCACGAAATTGTGACTGTCAGGGAAAGTTTAATATAACGCAAAAAAGAAAAGGCGGCAAGTGCCGCCTTTTCCCATGTAACAAAAAGCTTGATTAAGCTCCCGGAGTACCGAAAACAGAACGCCAATCAGAAACACCGAAAGAATATCTTTCGCGAGCCTTGAAGCGCATGTTACCCGTGTCAAAGTCCCCTTCCATTGCCGTCTTAATTGGCGAACGGTTGAAGTATTTGAATCCGTTTGGTGCGTCAGTCTTGATGAAGAATGCATCAGAATCAGTAAGGAAGTGGTTAACCACTGCGCCGTCAGGCAACATTCCCATATTCTTCATAGCATTAGCATCGTTGTCCGCAGTTGATGAACGAAGGTTAGAGTTAAGTACTCGCTCTGCAATAAATTGCAGTTCTTTAGGAATAATTAACTTTGTGCCTTGTACAGCAATCTTTAGACCACGCTCATCAGTCATTCCTGCAATCTCAATTAGCATTTGCTCAAGAGAAGTCTCGTTGAGGTCAGCCGCAGTAGCGAGCAGGTTCGTCTGAGAACCAGATAGTGATGGATGAGCCGCCGAGCATAGTGCCTGTCCGTCACCTTGCGCAAAACCTCCAGTAGAGATAAACGCATTGTTCAAGATAGACGCCGCTTTGATCTGCTTAGTTTGAGCCATTGAACGAGCCAAGGCTTTAGTATAGCGAGATGCGAGACGATCATATAAGTTATCTTCAATAGCTTCTTCAGTAATTGAGAAAGCCAGTGCGATAGTGTCATGAGTGTAACGAGCAGTGTAAGTCTCTTGTGCTTCGTCAAAGCTAATAGTACCACCTTCGCTTTTAACTGGTGCAGTAGAGAAACCGCCAAGCATTACTTCTTCTTCAAAGGCTCTGTCCGAAGACTCCTCGTCAAAGATTTCAGAATGCTCGTTTTCGTAACGATCATATTCCAACCCAAATAAAGCATTAAGGCCGGGTTCTAGCTCTTTCGCTAATTGTGCGCGTGAAATAGCCATGTGTTAACCCTCCTTAAAGGCCCGTTGTCGTCGCAGTAGTCTGCGAGTCAAAACGGCTTGTGGGTGCATTGAAGTGGGCGCTAAGACGGACTAATAATGGAATACCTGCGGAAGCGTAATCAGCATTAGCGGGATCGTCTTGAATACCTACTATTCGTAGTGGCAAAGTAGCCGTAACAGCAATTGAACTAACACTTAGAGCACTATTACTAGAACCTGTATCGGTAGAACCAGTACGGGCAGAAGTGCCCAAAGTGGCGTTAGCGAAGACAGCGGCTTGACCCGTTGCTCGGTTAGTCAAAGTTGCATCACTTGCTACTTTGAAGATCTGGTTAGGGTTGTCAGCAACGAAAGCTTTAACAGGATAGTTAGTATCCACGCTTACAGAGCCTGACCCGGGCCAGTAGTTAATAAAGACCGGTTTTTTCTGTACCGAGTCTTGATATTCTACGCCCATAAGAACACCCAACGCTTGCGTAGTACCACCATTAGTGGCACCTGCTTGATCAATAACACCTGCCGCCAAAGGGACGACGATGCTGTATTGAAAAATAGCGTTAGTATTGTCGTTCGCGATTTCATACTGAGTTACACCAGTAGAATTGGACGCTGAACCAACAAGTCCTACAGGACGAAGACCATAGGCAGTATTTGAATTTGCCATAACAGTTTTCTCCTATTGTGACGAGCCCTCATTTTCGTGGGCCGCCGAAAGTTACACGAGATTGACGATCCGGTTTTGATATCGTCATCGATGAATGTGCGTTTTCTCGCATCATATCCTGATCCACTGCTTCCATCTGATCCGAACTTTTACCTGCAAAGTATGCGGTTCTTTCGTCTACAGTTTCAAGTGGAATACGAGCAAGAAGTAGTCCGCCTACTCCAAAAACACCTTCGTACTTACCTGATTCTACCGTTGGAGATTCAAAGTCAGGGTACTCGTCCCTACGGACAAGCTCATAACCTTCTCTCATTTTTGCACTGATGTTCTTACTATCGTTAAAACCACGGGTTTCAGCCCGTATCCAACGATGTTTGTAACCATCAGGCGCAGGTGGTGCATCTAACATTGACGGGGGAGCCCAAGGCTTACGCACTGCCTTTTTGCTCCGTTCTGTATTTGCGCGAGAAGCTCTTTTGATGGGCGCATCCAACTGATCGTTTTGTTCACTCATTTTCTATTACTCCTTCACGTATTTCGCGTATTCTTCTAGCGGCACACCCAATTTTTTCGCAATTGCGACTTGGCTAGGGGTGAGTCTAACCTTTCTCCCACTACTGCGCCCAGTGTTTGATCTACTAGCAGAAGCAACCGCCTGAGCTGGTCGTTTGCCCTGTTTACCAAGTTTATGCGGAAATTCTTTAGCAATCCGTCGGTCTAACTCAGTATAGTAGTCATTACCCTGCGGGTCAAATCCTTCGTCTTCCACTAATTTCTTGTGGATACCAAATGCCGCATAGGTCATAACTTCATCTTGTCCAAACCAATCATTTTTAACAGCCCATGTTTCGGCTTTTGGGTCGGGTCTACGAGGCGCCGGGGCTTGCTGGGGCATCGGCTGTTGCAATTGAGCTTGTTGTTGAGCCTCGGCCTGTTGCCGGTACCGGTCCTGTTGTAATTTAGCTTGACGAGCGCGGTCGTTTTCAATAGCTAGGTTAGTAAGCTGGCGTTGCGCTTGAACTGCGCCCGCGGTATCACCTATTTCCATCGCCCTAGTTAATTCTTTCTCAGCACTTTCTGTTTGAGTAGTAACGCGATTGGTATATTCAGACACATAATTAGTATCTAAGTTAGCCATTCTAGCTTTAACAGAATCGTTTTCTTGCTGAACCTTTTTAGCGTAATTTACAGCTTCGCCTTCACGACGTTCGGCTTCACGCATCTTTTTAGTTAAACGATCAATTCTTTTTTGAGTAGCATTTTCAGCTTTATCAAATTGATCTTCTTTCGTCGGCGTATCTTCTACACCGTCATCAATTTCTACGCTTAGTTCTTCAACTTCTTCACTCATACATCACCTTTAATAATGGAGAACATCTTCCGGATCTAAAATTTTGGCAAGGATTTCGTCATCGTTAAGAATACGAACCTCGCCCCCATCAATTGCAAAACGAGAACCCGCGTAGCGAGCAAACATTACCCAATTTTTTTCTTCACACCAAGCACCTGATGGGAACTTATCAGGGTCTTTGTATGCAAGGGGTCCAACTTTAAGAACATAACCAACCTGTGTAGACACAGACTGCTCTTGAACTAGTTGATCTGGAAGATAAATACCGCCTTCTGTTTGGCCTTTACCGCGGTACGGGAGGATCAAAATTCTCCAACCGGTAGGCGAAGGCATCTTATCAAGAAGACTTTTACCAATATTTTCAGGTCTTAACACGGGCTTATCTACATAAGCGTCTGTAAGAGTTTCTGCACTTTCATCAGCTACTTCCATCTTTTCAACGTTAGAGTCTTGTTTCTCAGACTCCATTTGAAAGGCGGCACTGGGTGCGGCAGATAGGTCAATTTTTGACTTATTCATATACTACGCTCCTGTTTATCTAGCAGGCTCTTGAGTTCCTGTTCTACGTGATTTAAAGAATCTAAATTTCCCATGAGCTCACGATACTGCTCCATGGATTTTACGTTACCAAAGATCATAAGGTCGCAGACAGCTTGTCGACGCTCCCTGATAACTTTAAAAACCGCCGTAACGGTAGAAATCTCATCCATTCCTATATGTCCCCATATTGTCTAAGAAAGTTAGATTTTATCCTATCATATCTTATACAAAAGAGGGAGGGTTTTATCTTATTATTAATAGCACCAGCACATCGCTGGAGTTTTACGAGTATCAACGTGTACAAAGGTTTTAGCAACCCCAACTGACATGCCCATAGCTGAAGCATGTTTGACGATTGCCAAGCGTTGTGCGCCTCCAGAAACTTTAATGTCGGCGGCAATGCCCTGTGCATGTGTTCCGGGAGTACTTTTACGGGCTTCTATGCTGTGAGTTTTACTGCGAAACCCGCTAGTAATTATAAACGGAAAGCCACAAGCCGCTCGTAGGTGGTCTAGTGTTTTTATAAACTCTACGTCCATCTCGTTTTCGCTTGTTTCTTGGCAATCAAAATCTGTAAGTTTAAAGTATTTAAAGTCAGTCATTTTTCTCTTGCAACTTTTTTTGTCTTTTCGTAGGATCTCATCGCTCCCATGCCCAGCATGCCCATGAGTATAGGGGTCAACAAAGAGGGGTCAACCTCGGGTACTTCAAACCAAATACCTAAGACCTGTGCGATCAATACATTGTAGAGCAAACCTATTCCAGAAATCCATCCAATAAAAGGTCTCCACCCCGCTACAAACAAAGACTTATGGGCCGCTTCAACCGCGTTAACAGCTAACTGACCCTTAGCCACTTCCATAGCATGTTTCTCGGACATCGTAGCAATTTCGTGGGCTAGAGCGTTCTTTTGATCTTTATCTTCAATGAACTTGTCAAGAAGTCCTGTTACAGGGCCAATCAATGCTTGTAACATACTTGCTCCTAAAGTAATTTTGTTAAAACAACGGCTCCAACAATGAAAGGGTAAACAGCCCAAAGCATCATTTCAAGTCTATTAAATCTTTTTGTTCCGCCATCAAGACGTTTTTCAATATTTTTATATCGAGCCGTACATTCTTTTTCGTGCCCTTCAAGACGAATTAAAACTTCTTTTGCAGTAGCCATTAACCACCTCCTCCTCTGTTAATAGAACCTATACCGCGTAAAAACGGGTTTCTAAAAGGATCATTTGGGTCAATCTCATAATCTGTTTGTCCGTAAGTGCGGGGCGGAGGTGGCGCATACACGTTAGATCCTAGTCCGGACAGCACCTCGGAAGCATTGCCTCCCGGAAGCGATCCATACTGCGGTGCAATCCCACCCTCTCTGGCGAAAGGATCAGTTGTCGGACCTTCAGGTGCTACTATCCCAGTGTCCGGTAAACCACCCGCAGACAAATTCCCAGAAATAGCCCGTCCAAATGGACTAGACTGTGCCGTATTTATAGCTTGACGTAAACGAGCCTGTCTGTTTTTTTCGGTAAGTTCTTCTAACCTTATTCGTTCAATTTCTGCTTCCGCTTTTAAACGTTTTTGTTCAGCTTCGTCTGCTAACCTTATTCTCTCAGCTTCGTCTTCTGCGGCTATACGATTTCTCTCAGCTTCTTCTTCTGCTAAACGTTTTTGTTCAGCTTCCAAGCGTTTTCTTTCAGCTTCTTCGGCTTCTATACGTTTTCTTTCAGCTTCGGCTTCTTCGGCTAGTAAACGTAATCTTTCCTCTTCTGCTTTTTTTTCTGCGGCTATACGTTTTCTTTCATCTTCGGCTTCTTTTGCTATCCGTTTTTCTTCCGCTTCAATTCCGTCTATGTAATCATCATACTTCGAGGAGTTAACAGACCTTCCAAACTCGCTAAAGAATTCTTCTGGGGTGTAAGACGTAAAAGCGTCATCACCCTCTATACCAAACCGGCTAGAATCTCTAACAAACATTCCTGTTTCTGAGTCGTATTCAAACGAAGCGTAAACATTTTGTTCACCGGTTGCGGTATCTACTAAAGCATTGTTTTTTCCACTATTAGTTAAGAAATCAGCATATGATGAATAATCGTCAGGTGACCCATATTCATCCAGATTGATTTCTATTCCATCGTCATCGTCATCAACATCAACATCAACCGTTCCGTCATCATTAGTACCATCGTCTGGAAACACAACAACGGGATCAGGATCAGGTGTAGGATCAGGATCAGGTGTAGGATCAGGATCAACGGGATCAGGATCAGGCGTAGGATCAGGATCAACGGGATCAGTTCGATCGGGGTCTTCAAAAGGATCGGAATCATCATAAGGTGCCGGATCAGGATCAGGATCAGG
>Ga0209337_1000955_pt1 | contig 22511 bp, 10 predicted proteins | sample LinPmetageLP53_FD_184044 | JGI IMG/M metagenome (GOLD analysis project Ga0209337, IMG submission 184044) | Marine viral communities from the Pacific Ocean - LP-53 (SPAdes) (version 2) | ecosystem: Environmental > Aquatic > Marine > Oceanic | place: Pacific Ocean | collected 2010-02-08 | reverse complement strand
TTTTCATTTATGTCCTCAGCTGAATCGGTCAACCTTGCTACAATATCCACGGATTCACGGTACGGCATACTGTCCAAATCTGGTGCCGATGCTAAGAAGATGTTCACAGATAAAGTGGTACCAATATCCGTTAACTATCCATTCTTCTTCAAACCGATCCAGGACGGTATGGACAGGCCCAAGACCGAGCTCGCCTACAGAGTCCCTGCCTCCAAATTTACCCGTAGAAAACTGGAAGCCAATCAAAAAATACAAGAAATTACCGGTCTTGACACAACCATCGACTGGAAGAATACCGGCGACAATGCCTACGATGGGGAGAAGCTCAGGCTCCTCGTCCACGATGAGAGCGGGAAGTGGGAAAGGCCCAACAACATCCTCAACAACTGGCGTGTTACGAAAACCACCCTTAGACTAGGTAGTAGAGTTATTGGAAAGTGTATGATGGGATCAACATCAAATTCACTTGACAAAGGAGGAGCAAACTTTAAAAAGCTTTATGACAACTCAGATGTTACACAAAGAAACGCCAATGGACAGACTCGCTCAGGACTCTATTCTTTGTTCATACCTATGGAATGGAACTACGAAGGATACATTGATTCTTATGGCTTACCTGTATTCAATACACCCAAAAAAGGAGTTGAAGACCCTCATGGAACAAAAATAACACAAGGTGTTATAGAATATTGGGATAATGAGGTGGAGGGCTTAAAATCTGATCAAGACAGTTTAAATGAATTTTACAGACAGTTTCCACGCACAACTAAGCATGCGTTTAGAGATGAATCCAAACAATCTTTATTTAACTTAACAAAAATATATGAGCAAATAGATTTTAATGAAGATCTTAAAAACTCAATTAAAGTAACTAAAGGAAGTTTTCAATGGGAAAATGCAGAAAAAGATACTAAAGTAATATTTGTGCCAAATAAAAGCGGCAGATTTTTAGTTACTTGGGTTCCGCCTGAAAGCTTACAAAATAAAAGATATATAAAAAATGGCACTAATTATCCTGGTAATGAGCATTGCGGAGCATTTGGTTGTGATCCATACGATATTTCAGGTACTGTTGACGGCAGAGGATCCAACGGATCTCTTCACGGTTTAACTAAATTTTCAATGGAAGATGTGCCGCCTAATATGTTTTTTTTAGAATACATAGCTAGACCACAAACTGCTGAAATATTTTTTGAAGATGTATTAATGGCTTGCGTGTTTTACGGAATGCCGATACTAGCAGAAAACAATAAACCAAGATTATTATATCATTTTAAACGTAGAGGCTATAGAGGCTATTCAATTAATAGACCTGATAAAAAATACAATAAGCTATCTGTAACAGAAAAAGAGTTAGGCGGAATACCTAATTCAAGTGAAGATATAAAACAAGCACATGCAGCTGCAATTGAAACTTACATAAATGACTTTGTAGGTTTAAAAGAAACAGGATATGGAGATATATATTTCCAAAGAACCTTAGAGGATTGGGCTAAATTTAATATTAATAATAGAACAAAGCATGACGCATCTATTAGTTCAGGGCTTGCATTAATGGCCTGCAATAAACATAGATATGCCCCAGGAGCGCCTAGACAAAAACCAAAAGCATTAGACTTAGGTTTTAAAAAATATGATAATAAAGGTTCAACATCAAAAATAATAAGTTAAATGAGTATATATACTAACACCAATAGCGCTTTTCCAAGCCAAGTAGTTAGCGATGCGGAAAAAGCAAGCTTGAAATACGGGACGCAAGTTGGGCAGGCCATAGAATACGAATGGTTTGGGCAAGGGCGAACTAACGGTAATAGATATTTAACTAGTTGGAATCAATTTCACCAATTAAGATTATATGCTAGAGGTGAGCAGTCAATACAAAAGTACAAAGATGAGTTATCTATTAATGGTGATTTGTCTTATTTAAACTTAGACTGGAAGCCTGTGCCTATTTTATCTAAATTTGTAGACATAGTAGTTAACGGTATATCAGCTAAAGCTTATGATATAAAAGCATACGCGCAAGACCCTGCTTCTATAAGAAAAAGAACTGATTATGCTTCCATGCTTTATGAAGACATGGTTGCTAAAGAATATTTAGATAGTCTTCAACAAACATTAGGCATTAATTTGTATCAAACACCGAACATTGATGTGGTGCCTGAATCAAAAGAAGAACTGGAATTACACATGCAATTAAGTTATAAGCAGTCAATTGAAATAGCTGAAGAAGAAGCTATATCTAGCGTGCTTGCTCAAAATAAATATGACTTAACAAGGAAAAGATTAAACATGGATTTAACCGTGTTAGGTATTGCAGTAGCAAAAACCAGCTTTAATGCAGCAGAAGGAATTACAGTTGATTATGTAGATCCTGCTTATGTTGTTTATTCTTATACTGAAGATCCAAACTTTGACGATGTATATTATGTAGGTGAAGTAAAATCTATAACAATACCTGAGCTTAAAAAAGAGTTTCCAAATATTAGCGAAAAAGAATTAGAAAGAATTCAATCTATGCCTGGTAACAGTCAATATATAACCGGCTGGGGTAACTATGATCGAAACACAGTCCAGGTTTTATATTTTGATTACAAGACTTATCACAATCAAGTATTTAAAATAAAAGAAACACCACAGGGATTGATGAAAGCTTTAGAAAAGCCTGATTCATTTAACCCACCGGAAAATGATAACTTTGAAAGAGTATCAAGATCTATTGAAGTTCTATATACAGGAGCTAAGGTTTTAGGCTCAAATGAAATGGTTAAGTGGGAGTTGGCAGAAAATATGTCTAGACCCACAGCCGATACAACTAAGGTAGAAATGAATTATGCTTTATGTGCGCCAAGAATGTACAAAGGACGTATCGAATCACTTGTAAGCAAGTGTATTGGATTTGCTGATATGATTCAGTTAACACATTTAAAGCTACAGCAAGTACTGTCTAGAATGGTACCAGATGGTGTATATTTAGATATGGACGGATTAGCTGAAGTTGATTTAGGTAATGGAACAAACTATAATCCAGCAGAGGCATTAAATATGTATTTCCAAACAGGTTCTATAGTTGGCCGATCACTTACTCAAGATGGAGATATGAATGCTGGCAAAGTTCCAATACAAGAACTTAATAGTTCAAACGGTCAGGCTAAAATTAGTTCTTTGATTCAAACGTATCAATACTATTTACAAATGATACGTGATGTAACAGGGCTTAACGAAGCTAGAGACGGCAGTACTCCAGACAAGCAAACGCTTGTAGGGCTTCAAAAGATAGCCGCTAACGCCTCTAATGTAGCTACTAGGCATATTAACCAGTCAGGGCTTTATATAACTCTTAAATTAGCTGAAAACGTTTCTTTAAGAATAGCGGATGCGTTAGAATTTCCTTTAACTAAAAGCGCATTACAAAATTCTATATCCACTTTTAATATTAAAACTTTAGAAGAGATAGTTAATTTAAACCTGCATGACTTTGGTATATTTTTAGAATTAGAACCAGACGAAGAAGAAGAAGCCCAACTAGAAAATAACATTCAAGTTTCTTTACAGCAAGGAAGTCTTAATCTAGAGGACGCTATTGATTTAAGGCAAATTAAAAACCTTAAGCTAGCAAATCAAATGCTTAAAATAAAGCGTAAAGAAAAAGCTAAACAAGAACAAGCTAATCAACAAGCAAACATTGCTGCGCAAGGAAAGTCTCAAGCAGATACTGCTGAGAAAACAGCTATGGCTGAAGTGCAAAAGCAAGAAGCTTTAATGGGAGCTAATGTTCAATTTGAACAATCTAAAAATCAAATGGAAATTCAGCGAATGGAAATTGCAGCGCAATTAGAAGCGCAAAAAATGCAAACCAGATTTGAGTACGATATGCAACTTAAACAAATGGATGTTCAAATGGTACAACAAAAAGAAGGTTCTATTGAAGATCGTAAAGATAATCGAAGTAAAATGGAAGCTTCACAGCAAAGTGAACTAATAAGTCAAAGACAAAACGATGGCTTACCTATAAACTTTGAACAACAACCCGAAACGGGAATGCAAGCTTTCATGTAGGAAGCAATAACTATTTAATTATATTATATTATGTCAGAAGAAGTAAAAACAAATGAACCTGTTAAACAGGAAGGTGAGTTTAAAATTAAAAAGAAAACTCCAAAAAAATTAACAACACCCAGCGACGAGCCTATAAAGGTTACAATTAAAGAGCCTTTAAAAGAAGAAGCTCCGGAAGTTACTAAGGTGGTAATACCAAAAGAAGATGCCATTCAAATCGGAGAAACAAAGGAAGTATCTGTGGAAAAACCATCCGGAGATAGCGCAGAGGTGGGAGAACCTGTACAAAAGTCCGACGAGGATGTTGAAGGGTTTTCTCCAATCAAAGAAGTAACAGAGACTGAAAAAGTTGAAGCTCAGGTAGAAAAAGCAATACAGGACGAAAGAATTCTGGGTAAAGCTTTACCTGAAAACATTGAAAAGCTAGTTTCTTTTATGGAAGATACAGGTGGGACAATAGAGGACTATACCAGGCTTAACGCCGATTACTCTAAAGTTGACGAAGTTACGTTACTTAAAGAGTATTATAAAAAAGAAAAACCTTATTTAGAAGGAGAAGACATTGATATGTTATTAGAAGACTTTATTATTGATGAAGATATCGACGAAGATAGAGATGCACGCAAAAAAAGAATTGCGTTTAAAGAAGAAGTTGCAAAAGCCAAAAACTATTTAGAGGAAACAAAGAGTAAATATTACGACGAGATCAAGTTGAGACCGGGCGTTACTCAAGACCAACAAAAAGCCACGGACTTTTTTAACCGATATAACAAGCAGCAAGAAACAGCTAAGCAACAACACGCACAATTTAAAGAAAGTACTAAAAATCATTTTAGCAATAATTTCGAAGGTTTCGATATTAAAGTTGGTGAAAAGAATTATAAGTATAACATTCAAAATCGTGATAAAGTTGCAGAAAGCCAATCAAATATTAACAACCTTGTCGGGAAGTTCCTTGACGAATCAGGCAATGTTAAAGATGTTGATGGTTATCACAAAGCTATGTATGCTGCAGATAATGTAGATAAGATTGCCGCTCATTTTTATGAGCAAGGAAAAGCTGATGCAGTTAAAGACGTTGTAAATAGCTCAAAAAACTTAAGTAGTACTAAAGCTAGATCTACTCAAGGAGATGTATTTGTAAACGGATTAAAAGTTAAAGCAATTTCAGGTGCTGATTCTACAAAACTAAAAATCAAAACAAAAAAATTTAACTAAAAAAAACAAACAATTATGAGTTTAACTCCTCAATTTGGTAGTTTAATACCGTCGCAAGCACAACAATTGCTGCCTAGTAACTACCTGCAATTTAACAATGGTGCAAATGATTTTGCACAACAATACCTTCCTGAGGTATATGAATCTGAAGTAGAGCGTTACGGAAATCGTACGTTATCAGGTTTTTTAAGAATGGTTGGCGCTGAAATGCCAATGACAAGTGATCAAGTAATTTGGTCAGAGCAAAACAGACTGCACGTATCTTATACTGGTTATGGTATTGCTGCAGATGCTGGTAATACAAACGTTATTACTTTAGCTGCTAATGTAACTAATGTTGTATCAATTAATGATACAGTAGTTATGTTAAATCCAGTAACTGGTGCAGAACAAAAATGTTTAGTAACAGCTAGTGATACTACCGCTGGTGCTGGTGCATTTACAGTTGCTCCTTTTGTTGGAACTGGATTAGTTGCCGCGGGCTTTGTTGCTGCAGGCGCTCCCCCGGTTGCACTTGGTGCAATTCCAACACTTAAAGTATTTGTGTATGGTTCTGCTTACGCAAAAGGTACAAACTTAGGCGGTGCTGCTGCTGGAGCTGGTGTACAAGCTGCTAATACAAGAGTTTCTATAACTCCTTCTTTTACTCAATATTCTAATTCACCAATCATTATTCGTGATCAATTTGTAATCAACGGATCTGATATGGCTCAAATTGGATGGGTTGAAGTTGCAACTGAAGACGGAACATCTGGATACTTGTGGTATTTAAAAGCTGAATCTGAAACAAGATTACGTTTTGAAGATCACTTAGAAATGGCAATGGTAGAAGGTGAGTTTAATCAAGGTGGTGGTGCTCCAGCGGTTGGTGCTTTACCAGGAACTGAAGGTTTATTTGCTGCTATTCAAACTCGTGGAAATGTAGAAGTAGGATTTACTGCTGCTGCTGGACTTGACGAATTTGATGCTATTCTTAAAAATTTAGATACTCAAGGAGCAATTGAAGAAAACATGTTATTCTTACAGAGACAAACATCTCTTGATTTTGACGATATGTTAGCTTCTATTTCTGGTGGATTTGCTGGAGGTACTGCTTTTGGATTATTTGAAAATTCTGAAGAAATGGCTTTAAATCTTGGATTCTCAGGATTTAGAAGAGGTTCTTATGACTTTTACAAAACAGATTGGAAATACTTAAATGACGCTTCTACAAGAGGTGGTATTGTAGGTATCAATTCTATTGAAGGTGTATTAGTACCAGCTGGAACTTCTACAGTTTACGATCAAGTATTAGGAACTAATATCCGTAGACCATTCTTACACGTACGTTATAGAGCTTCGCAGGCTGACGACAGAAGAATGAAGTCTTGGTTAACTGGTTCTGCTGGTGGTGCATTTACTTCAACTCTTGATGCTATGGAAGTAAACTTCCTATCTGAAAGATGTTTAGTAACTCAAGCTGCTAACAACTTTGTATTATTCAAAGGAATCTAATTGATTCAACATTAATGTAATTGTTACCCTCGTTGTACTGACGGGGGTAATTATTACTTTTATAAACTATTTAATTTTATTATATTATGGCTAAACAAGCTAAAGCAGAAGCTATTGAGGTTGCACCTCAAAAAGAAGTGGTAACAAAAGTTGCTACTCCAGTAAAACCTACAAAACCAGAGTGGGAGATTAAAGATAGAGTGTATTATTTAAAAGGTAATAAGTCACCTTTAACATTAACAATACCAGGTAGGCATACAAGAAAACATGCTTTACTTTACTTTGATGAAAAAACTGGAAAACAAAGAGAAATAAGATACGCTACTAATCAAGACTCACCTCTTGTTGATGAACAAAAAGGCGAAGTTACAATGGGGCATATTAGATTTTTAAATGGCTCATTGACAGTTACTAAAAATTTACAAAACTTGCAAAAGTTATTGTCTTTGTATCATCCTTTAAAAGGCAAAATTTACGAAGAGTTTAGTGCCGTAGAAGAAGCAGAAGACGAGTTAGACGTTTTAGATTTACAAATTGATGCTTTAAACGCAGCTAGATCAATGGACGTAGATCATGCTGAAGCAATATTAAGAGTTGAAAAAGGATCTGCTGTAAACTCTATGAGTTCAAAAGAGCTTAAAAGAGATTTATTGTTATTTGCTAGAAATAATCCAGCATTGTTTATAAGTCTAGCTAATGATGAAAATGTGCAACTAAGAAACTTTGCTATTAGAGCGCAAGAAGTTGGAATTATAAATCTATCACAAGACCAACGCACATTTGCATGGGCGTCAACTGGTAGAAAATTAATGAACGTTCCTTTTGACGAAAACCCTTACTCAGCGTTTGCGGCTTTCTTAAAAACAGATGAAGGAGTAGAAATTTACAAGTCTATAGATAAAAAACTATAAAAACAAGTAATACTATACATAGGCGGTTTCGGCCGCCTTTTTAGTATAAAAAATAAAAAATAATGGCCATAAACGTAGATCAAGTTTATAAAACAGTCTTGTTAATAATAAACAAAGAACAAAGAGGGTATTTAACGCCTAATGAATTTAATAAATTAGCAACTCAAGTTCAACTGGATATACTAAATAGTTATTTTCAAACTATATATCAACAACTACGTGCGCCACAAAATGAAAGTGAATATGCTGATCGCCGTAAATCGGTACAAGAAAAGCTTGACGCTTTTAAAGAAATTGGTGCTTGCACTTATAATGCAGCAGTTGACCCAGCTCCAGCGTTTTTTACGCTGCCTACATCTTCAGGGACAGCTAGCGGTACTCAGTTAATCTCCACGGTTAATCTTCAAACAGGATTCCCATTAACAACCATTACTCAAAGTCAAGTTGAAGACAGTTTGGTAGAAGTTACTTACTTAGGTGTGCCTTACACTGACTATAATATAACCGGAGGATTTTTTAATTTAACAGCGGGCTCGTTACCTACGGGGGCTGCTAATAATATAGTTATAACTTTATATCCGCAAGATTTTTATAAACTAGGCACTGTGCTGTACAAAAATGATAGAGAAGTAGAACCTATACAAAGAAACAAATTTGCTCTGTTAAACTTATCGCCTATAAGCAAGCCAAGTGAAAACTTTCCTGTTTATTTATTTGAACAAAATAAAATAATAATATACCCGCAAACTATAAGTCTCAATGTACAAGCTACATATATAAAGAAGCCAGCAAATCCTACATGGAATTTTACTTCTGAAGCAGCTACTAATTTCACTTATATATGGGATCCCGCTACTTCGGTTAATTTTGAGCTAGCGCCTGTAGAACAAACAAATGTTATAATAAGAATACTAAGATACGCAGGAGTTGTTATCGAAGATCCAACTATAATACAAATTGCTTCTCAAGATATACAACAATCTGATATTAATTCAAAAAGCTAATAAAATATGCCAATTCCTAATGGAGGTTTAATAACCGAAACAAATCAGCAATATTACGAAGGAGCGCAAGAGTTTTTGTCCGACGGGACCGCTTCTCAGGAATTTACAACTACGTTTAATACAGATTTAATATTTGCAAACTGGAACCCATCAGTCGCTAATTATGCTTTAAATAATTTTAAAGTATATACAAGTGCAACAGGATTGCCAAATCCAGAAAGCTGGAATGAATATCTTACTGCTTTTACGGTTAACGGCAATGTTATAACATTAACAGGCCTACCTATTAATACTTATGTTGTTGTTCAATTAAAAATATTAACGGGAGGTAAATACGGTCAAACTGAATCGGAAAAAGCATACGGCCAAGCCGTAGAAGATAACTATGGCGGCTACAGCTATTTAACATTAAACGATGCTATAAACAATTTCTTGGTAGCATACGTTGGAGCTGACAAGCTAATTCCCAATGTAAAAAGAACAGACATTATATTCCACGCTAAGCGTAGTTTACAGGAGTTTTCTTACGATACACTAAAAAGTGTTCATTCGCAAGAATTAAATATACCTGCTAGCTTAAGCGTTATATTACCGCAGGACTACGTAAATTACGTTAGGGTTTCTTATATAGATAACCTAGGCGTAAAAAGAATTATATATCCTGCAAACAATTTAACTATAAGCCCTTATGAAACGCCTATACAAGATCAAGCCGGTGTTCCTACAAATGATAATTTTGGAGATAACTTAGAAGGAACTTCTATCACTGAAGAAAGATGGAAAAATGCAAATGATAATTTGATTAATGGCAACAATTTTGATAGCATTGATAAGCTAGAAGAATTTAGAAACGCTTATGGCTTTGATGGATCTTGGAATTGGGGTAGACAATACGGACTTGAACCACAAATATCACAAGTAAACGGCTGGTTTAATATGAACGAAAGAGAAGGCAAAATGTCTTTTTCTAGCAATTTAGTTAATAGACTTATTGTATTAGAATACATATCAGACGGACTTGCTTATGATTTAGACACAAGAATTCCTAAAATGGCTGAAGACGCTTTATATGCAAGCATACTTCATGCAATTATTTCAACAAGATCTGGTCAGCAAGAATATTTAGTACAAAGACTTCAAAAAGATAGAAGAGCTAAACTTAGAAATGCTAAAATAAGATTATCAAATATTAAACTTGATGAAATAGTTCAAGTTATGAGAGGTAAATCTAAATGGATTAAACACTAAAATTAAATGGCAGAAGCTAAAAACAGTTTTATCAAGTCTAAAATGAATAAAGATTTAGACGATAGACTTATTCCAAACAACGAATACAGAGACGCTTTAAATGTAGCAGTCTCTAGATCAGAGAATAGTGATGTTGGAGCATTAGAAGCTATATTAGGTAATCAATTAAGGATTAGTGAATCTAATAGCACCGAGGAAGTAGTGGGTGTTTATGTAGATCACACTAATAACTTAGCTTATTATTTTACAACAGATAACACTGGTCTTGGAAAAATACTTCAATATAATGCCGGCAGCACAACTTCTACTTTACTTGTTAGTGGAAACTTTTTAAATTTTTCTACCAATAGTAGAATTAATTCTATTAGCTTAATAGAAGATTTACTTTTTTTTAGCGACAATAGAAATCAACCTAGAAAAATAAATGTTTCAACAGCTTTAAGTGATAATCAATATTATAAAACAGAAGATCAAATATCTGTTGCTAAATTCGCGCCCTACAAGGCTCCGGATTTTATAAATTTAAGATCTACAAATACAGGTATAAAACCTTCTACCATGTCTGATGCAAGCGATCCTTTGCAAACAGAAATTGGACCTTTAACTTTAACTTCAATTAATTTAGATACTTCGGTTTATAGAAACGGAGATGAAATTAATCAAGCTATTACGCAACAACAATGGATTGCTAACGACGCAGCTGGTACTGGTTGCTGGTGTTACTATGATTATTCTTTAGGCAACGGTGTTACTTATGGAAAATTATACAATCGTCATGCCGTAAAAGATGTTCGAGAATTAGCTCCTGTAGGTTTTACTGTTATGACTTCAGCCCAGTGGTTACAAATAAGCGGTGGCACTAGCCCAGCAATACCATTAAAATCTACAGATTTTTGGTCAGCTAATCCTGGAACCAACACTACTGGTTTTGACGCTTTGCCTGCTGGCTACATAAGTGACACATCTAACTTTGCAGGATTATTAGATTCAGCTAGATTTTGGACAAGAGACGGCGCAGTAGGCGATCTTACGGGTACTTATGTAAAAATGGAAAGCACTGACCAAGCAGTTACTATTGACAGCAGCACGGGTATTGGAAACAAAAATATAAATGGCTATTCTGTTAGATTAATAAAAAATGTTAATTATAACGGATGGAATGGAGATCCTGATTATTTAAGAGATAAATTTGTAAAATTTAGTTATAGATTTAAATTTGATGATAACGAGTATTCTATTGTTGCTCCTTTTAGTCAAGATGTATTTATACCGGAACAGGAAGGACAGTTTGTAAATGATAATGAAACACAAGCATTCGTAACTACTGTAGTTGAATTTATGCAAAACTCTGTTAACAACGCAATATTAAATATTGAACTACCTAGTTTAGATATACTAGCAGACTATAAGGTAAAAGGCATAGATATAATTTTTAAAGAATCTGATAAATTAGCTTATCAAGTTTTAGAATCAATAAATGTAGATCAAGATTTTATAAATAATCTTAATAACACTAACATATATCAATATGATTATCAATCTACTTTACCTGTAAAAACATTACCTTCTTCTGAATCAACTAGAGTTTTTGATAAAGTTCCCGTAAGAGCTATAGCTCAAGAAACGGCTGGTAATAGAATCATGTACGGTAATTTTATTGAAGGCAAAAGCGGACAAAGAGGCTTAGATTATTATGCAGAAATTGTAGATAAAACTCAACAAACTTTTACAGAGTACCCGCAGCATTCATTAAAGCAAAATAGAAATTATCAAGCAGGCATAGTATTAGCTGACAAGTTTGGACGTCAAACAGATATAATATTATCTAATTATGATAACTTATTAGATTCATCAGGAAATCCTCAACCGGGATCTAATGTTTTTAGCGATTACAATGGGGTTGGATTTAATTCTGATGTTCAAGGGTGGACAGGAGATACTTTATCTTTAGAGTTTAATAATGTTATACCTGAAGCTCCGCTTGCCAATAACGTTAGTGGTTATCCAGGCGCGTATGCCGTAGGTAATTATTATACTATTCCAAAGCCGCCAGGTAATCCTCCAGGCACAATTCCAGCTATATTTTTTAGAGATTTATCTACACAATCTATAACAGCTACGGCTGCACAAGCAATTTTTATTTTTCAAGGGTTGCTGTATAGTGATTTAGGTGGAGCCAATACTTATACTGTGTATAAAAATACAGGCAATGGATTTATTAGATTAGCTGAAACTACGGATTACACTTTGCTTGACAATGCAGGTTCTCCTGAAGTTAAGTTGGTTGCTGGCGGTGCAGATTTAGGAACTGTTATTAAATTTCAAATACTTTTTACATCACAAAATTATTATAAATATCAAACAGGCTCTACAACTTCAGCAGATCCTTTGTTTCCAAATTTTGCAACTACATATCAAAACTTTTTTCAATTAGGTAAAACATTTGCTGGGCTTTTTACGGACTATGTAGAAATAGAGTCTGTTACAAGTGTAGGATCTCCTGTTACGTCTGTTGTATTACTTACAGACGGAGAGGTTGCTTCTAAATATTTATTTGACAATACTGCTACAGGTAGGCCAGAAACCCCTTTAACTCAAAACGAGCTTCCTAGAACATACGCAACTTACACTATAAACGTAGATGGGTTTTATAGCTACAAAGTAGGTGTTAAACAACAGCAACAAGATTATTATAACGTATACCTTCCAGGCATTGTAAATGGATATCCTATACTTTCTTCTACTTTAGAACAAGGCGAGACAGCTTTTACAACACTTGTTGCTGATAACATAAATAAAATACCTAGAAATTTGACAGAAGTAGGCCCGCTGCAAAACCAATTTACTAGTAGTATAAGACTATTTGGACGAGTAACTAATACAACTAAAGCGACCATTGGAACAAATTCATATCGTACAACTCAATTTGATCCTTTATCATCTGCAGATAGCGTTGACTTAGTTGGAACTATTGAAGATGTTTTTCCTCCAGTGTTAACAGATACATCAGCGGCTGGGTCAGCTGCAGATTATGAACTTGTACCTGTAAACATAAACAGAAATGCTATTTATGATTTTGATACAAAACCATTTGTAGCTAAAATATCTACACAAAAATCGATAGGTATTGCAGAAAGTTTGTATTTATTTCCTCCCGCCGATTATCCATACGCGGATAACATGGGGCTAGCTGTGTATGAAACCTCACCTTTTATTTCTCAATTAGAGCTGTTTTACGAGGCAACCACAACCGGTTTAATATCTGATTTAAATTACGATATATTAAATACAGGAACTGGTATAAGCGGAATATCAGTTACACAAGCAAGTTTTCCTGAAAACACTCCTAGCGGGTCAACAATTACTCCTGACTTCTTTCCGTTAATAGAAGGTCAAATTGACAACACAACTACTGCTACATTAGTATCAGTATTCAATTTTGCTTTTCAATCAACAAACTTAAATTCTATTAATTACGCTACTGGTTCTACCACGCAATTTGAATTAGAAGCTGGAACTCAAACAGGTAGCTTTTTTATAAAAACACTAGGATTCTTTTATGCGGGATCTGATGCGCCAGGTGTTGAAGAATCATTTTCAGTTTCTTATGCCGGCAAATATATAGCAACGGTAAGATTTACGCAAGCTGATGGAACTCAAACAGATCAAACTATAGAATTACAGTTAACAAATTCAGATCCTTATTTTGTTGCTTCTACCACCACATTAAATGTTCAAGCCACTCCTACTAATGCAAGTATTTATACAATCGCCACTTCTCCTAGTGGGTTTAATGGCGCAATTGATAACGGTGTTCTTCAACGAAATTTTAACACTGGCGGTGGATTTGGATGGTCTGTAGTATCGATTAGAGTTACGACAAATACTGGAGCTATAATTCAATATGATAACACACCAGGCAGTGGAAACGCAGCTACAAACACTATTTTAGATCTGACTAGCCAAGGGCTTCAAGGTAATTCTTTAGGATTTGAATTAAAATCAGTAAATAATAACGGGAATACTACAGGTTACTTTTATCAAGTAACTATGCAGTTAACAGATAATTTAGGTGCAAGCTTGAGCACTCCTCTTGTGTTTGATTACGGTGTTGATGCAGATATTTTTCTTTCTACACAAGTTGTATTTGCCCCGTATACTACAGGCACAGGTTTTGTAGCATTACCTGTAAGTGGCCCATCAAACACATCTATGACAAATGCAATGGGAAGCTTTTTCGCAACTCCCGGGACTTTTCCTTATCCTAGATTTATAGGACAAATTCAAAATTGGACACCTAATATTGTTTATATATGGGCTTATTTGTCTATTCCAATACAGTATAGGGGTAACCCGCAAACTTCCGTGAAGGTTTTGTTTGGTGAAATTGACAATGTAAACGGTCCCCAGCAATCCGCTGGAACAGATTATAGTGTAGGACGATTTGTTGACGGATCAAAATTAACAAATCAAGGGTCAATTACTAATCAGTCTTTTATTCAAACTAGTTCTTTAAATCAAGGGCCAACCATTAACCCAAATAGAGACTCCCATACAAGAAGTTTATTTATCCTTGATCCTTTTACAACTGATAATACTCTTATTAATTCCGGTGTTAGACCAGGCCAAAAAAACGATGGAACTGCATGTTCCGCGGGTGCTCAAGTATATGATTTTACAAAATGCGCGGTTGTTAATTTTGCTGTGCAAATTCTTGGTAATGAAAACTCAAACGCAGCCATAGGGGCTAGAAGTCTTACTAATGGAGCATCATCTTCTCCCCCAGGATTCGCTCCTGTTTTTGGAGCTGAAGTGCAATTGTTTTGGTCTCACACAATAACCGGAGGCGCTACTTTTGGCACGGCCGGTGTACCAGCAGGAGCAAACTCTCCTGATTTACCAGGCTGGGACGGAATTCCAGCAAACAATAATTGTTTTCAATTTGGTTCAGCCTCAACCCCAAAACTTCCTTTTTATTCTCACACCCTTCCAGATGCTACACCTACAAATATTCCAGAATCACCAAGTTTAACGACTTTAGACCAACAAAACCCTAATCCAAACGTAGGGCCTTGCGTTTAATAATAACCTTAAAAACAGAATAAAACAAGTAATAATATAACATGGCAGGTAGAATAGAAGTTAAATATTACAATACTTACATATTAAAAAAATTAGCAGCAAGCAATGCTCCTACTAGAAATTGGTATGTTGAAGAGTCTAGAATAAGAGGGGGTTATAATAATTCTCAAACAGGCTTGTCTCCTCGAGCGTTTTTGGTTTCTGATGAAAATTCTCAGCAAACCTTAAGCAATTCTATTATATACTCTGGAATATTTAACTCTAGGACTGGTATTAATCAATCCAATCAGTTTCCTTCTGGCTCAAATATAACTAGGACTGTGGATCCTGCTAAAGGCAGTATACAAAAATTATATGCTGAAAATACAAACCTTACTATATTTCAAGAGCGAAAAGTAAATAGAGCTTTAATAGATAAAGATGCTATATACACACAGGAAGGGCAATCAATGCAAACAACTTCAAATGTTGTAATTGGTGCAATAACTCCATATGCTGGGGAATTCGGTATTTCAACTAATCCTGAAAGCTTTGCGGTATATGGTTATCAAAAATATTTTACAGATGTTAGACAAGGATCTGTATTAAGATTATCTAAAGACGGAATAACAGAAATATCTAACTATGGAATGGTTGATTATTTTAGAGATCAACTAGGAGCTTTAGGCGGAGGAGAAGCTTTAGGCGGCTATGATATTCACAACAAGTGCTACACACTTTCTTTACAGCCACAAGCAGGAGTATCAAGCACTCTTAGCTTTGATGAAAGTATTAATGGATGGACTAGTAGATATAGTTATATCCCTAGCAATATGTTTAGTATTCAAAACAATTTCTTTTCAATTGAAAGTAAAACAGGTAATCTATATCAGCATTATAGTAATAATGTAAACAGAGCTAACTTTTATAATACTCAATACGTTAGTACGGTTACAAGTATATTTAATTCAAATCCTTCAGTAATTAAAAACTTTCAAACTATAAATTACGAGGGAGCGCCAAATTGGTCTGTAACACAATTTAAGACCTCTACTGTTAGAGGGGTTGCTACAACATCAGCAAGAGCTATTGCTCCATTTAGTATGCCTCTTACGTTAGCAGACATGGAAGCTAGCTTGCTTAAAAATGAATTTAAACAAAAAGAAGATAAATATTTTGCAGATTTAATAAACATCGAACCTTCTGCTCAAGGTGAGGTTATTTTTGGAAGTTCTGTATCAGGTGTTAAAGGGTTTTTTGCAACTGTTACTATGCAAGCAGCTAATACTTCCACATCAGATAGCAACGAGTTATTTGCTATTTCAACTAATTACAAAGAATCTTCATATTAATATGAAAAATAAAAATATAAGAAAATGGTAGGATTAACATCAGCAATTATTGGAGGAGGTGCTTCAATAATAGGCGGCCTTATCGGAGGAAGCGCAGCAAGAAAACGAGCTGAGGATGCAGCTAAAGAAACACGTAGACTTAAAAGAAAATTAAGTTCGCTTGAAAATAGCAGACAGGCAATTATAAATCCCTATGCTGGAGCAAGCAATTTAGCTGATTTAGCTACAGATTTGTCTAGCAGAATTAGTAACCCTATGGCAAACTTATCAGTGGCTACAAAAGCAGCCGAAATGAAAGTAGAGCAATCAGACATTGCTTTAGCAAATACATTAGATACAATAAGAGCAACAGGCGGTGGAGCTGGAGGAGCTACAGCATTGGCTCAAGCTGCATTACAGGCTAAGCAAGGAGTTAGTGCTAGCATAGAGCAACAAGAAAAATCTAATGAAGACAAAAGAGCAGCCGGAGAAGCTCAGATGGAGCAAGCTAAATTAGCAGAAGCTAAACGCCAACAAGGTATTCAAATATCAGAAGGTCAAAGAATGCAAGGACTAGATGCTGCAGGAAAACAATTTGTATTTGGTCAAAGAGAAAACAGAGAAATGCAAGAACTGGATAGAACAGCTAGTTTGCTAGGAGCCTCTAAGGCGGCTGCAGCTCAAGCTTCAGCGGATCAAACAAGCGCATTAACCGGTACAATTAGCAGCTTAGGTGGTATTGCCGGCGGTTTATTTTCTTAAACTTAAAACAAAAATGGAAAACAATAATTTACTTCAAAATACTTTTTTAAAACAATTCAATCAAAGTGATTCTATTGCTTATGACCAAAAGTATATTTCATCACCACGAGATTTTAATTTTCAGCTATTAGACAATGCTTATAGAAACATGGGTAAAGTGTATGCTAAAATAAAAATTGCAATTGAAACAAACAAGTGTCAATCAGAGTATTGTTCAATTGAATTAGCTCAATTAAAACGTTTAGAAGAAGCGCCTCAGTCATCTTTAGATTTTTTAAGCTTGCTTATGTCTCAATTAATGATAACAGAAGAAGATAATTTTGATTTAAATAATGACTTTAGATATAAAGTTGCTAATAGCTTAATGAACGGAAGACCAGGTTTTTCTAAAACCGACGGATATAATGTTTCTTTAACTTTACTTGAAAATGGATCCCAAGAAATTTATTTTACAGGACCAGCTTTTATGGAATCTGTTCCAGATCCTTATGATTCTCGTTTTAGTATTCAATTAGAAAATCCATTGATTATTAACAGTGTATCTTTGCAAGCATTGATTGATTCAGAAACTATGCTTATTGCTTCTACACCGGCTATAGATAAAGAAATGGATATACTTCTTACAGAAATTGGCTTATTTGCTCAAGAAATGATTAGCGAAGACGGCAAACTAAACTCCCAAGCTAAAATTAGCGAAGAGTTTATATTAAAAAATTCTGACGGTTCTTTTGATTATGAAATTATAGATTTAGGAGATGGCAAAGGTAAAAACATTCTTAAGTTTAACATGGAAAAAATAAGCCAGAAAATAAATCCTTTTGTAAACGCAGAAGTTGAAGGGTTAATGTCTTCAGAACAAATGGCGGTTGCAGCATGGAATGTATATATATCTAAATTAACAAATGACGATAGCTGGAGCTATGAATTTGATTTGCCTTTGCAGCAAGATAAAAAAGTTTTATTTCAAACAAAATATAAAGAGTATTTTATGGAAAATTATTTAAAACAATTTATAACAAATCAAGCGCCTATAGTAGAAGAAGATATAGCTGTATTTGATTTAGCTCAAGCTAAACAAGCAGATGCTCAAAAGTTTTTAGATGATAACAACTTAAATTAAATTAAATGACATTATTAGAATACGTACAAACTTTAAGCTCAGATATATCTGTAGCTGAAAAAATTGCTCTAACTAAATCTTGGAAGAAAAAAAATGAGCCTGCTCAAGAAACTGTTCAACAAGCAGTAGTTGAGGAAGAAGTAAAGATAAACCCTGCTGTGGAGACGGATGCACCTGCAACAGGGACAACAGATGGCGTGTCCGAAAGTTTAAGTTCTGGGGATTTAGCATTGAATATATCATTAAACAAACCTGATAATAGCATTCTTTTTGGTTGGCAAAAAGATATAATAAGCCCACCTAAAGAACCCGGGGTTATTGGAAAACTTGACATAGATCTTTCAGTAAAACCTTTAAATGAAATGACAAGGGATCTTAAAGCTAGTAAAAAAGAATTGTATGGTGATGTAGATTTTATTCCTGGTGAAATTAAAAAAGGGAAAGGCAACTACGAATACAAATATGAAATAGTTGAAAATGACAAAAAAGAAAAAACAAGAGAATTTTTCTTTAAAGGTCCTAATGATACTGATTGGATAAATCAATCTGAAAGAATAAAAAATAAACCAAAAAGTGATGTATTACAAAATCAAATGGTTGGTATTTTATCTGAATTAGGTTTTATGTCAGAAGAAGCTGGAAAAAATGCTTATAAAATTCAAAAGCAAAATGAAAAAATACGAGAACTAAACAAACAACGTGAAGAATACAACGAGTTTCAAGAAAAAATAGATAATTATTGGAAAGAAAAAAATAAAAATGTTGATATCAATCCAAAAAGTAAATTTGAGGTTTTAAAAAACGATAATAGCGGTGGTTTTTATAATAGAAATAAAAATTTAAAGGAACGACTTGAAAAAAACTCCATGGGAATGCAGCAAGAGCAATATACCCCAGGATATTATTCTGATTTTAATTATGACAAAGAAAGTAACCAATCAGATCAAGTAATGCAAGAACAGTATTACATAAAAGATTCTTTTGGATTAGTAGACAAAGATTCTTTTTTAGCTGAAGCATTAGGGCCTGAATTAACTAAAAAGTTTATTGGTTACTTAAATAAAAACGATTTATCTAAAGACCTTCTTAATAATGTACTAGCGGGTAACTTTGGAGTTCATGGAGTTGCTCTAGGCAAACACCAAAATATTTATGATAAAGCCAGCGAGGCTTATGATAATTTGTCAGGAGGTGGTGCTGGATTTAATTTTCAAACTTTGCAAAAAGCAGAAGTCGCTAGACAAAGAAGATTATCTACATATTTAAGTAATTTTTTACTTGAAAATAAACAAATGGAAGATAATAAGATTTTAGATGGTTACGCTTCTTTAAACCCTGATAAATTTAAAGGAATCACAAACATAGTTGTTAAAAGAGCCAAAGCTAGATCTTTAATTTCAGAATTAAGTTGGAATGAAGAAGGGTTTACTAGCTTTGATTCATTAGATTATGAAAAAATTGGAGTTTACTTAGATAATTTTTTTCCACAATTAAAAGCTGTAAATGATAAAACAGAAGCTGCTAGAACTGAAAGAATAGCAGAAGTACAAAAAAAAGGAGGTTGGAACGGATTTTTATACGAAACAATGATAAGCATGGAAGATAATGTATTATCTAGAGCTCAGCAATTCGGTCATTTAATTTTATCAGATATTCTTAACTTTGATACACGTTTTTCCATGATTCAAGAAGCTGAAGGTGACGCTCAAGAACTAGGAATGGTAAAAAAACCCTTTGTAAGCGGAAAAACATCCACAATAGCAGGAACAGAGTATGTTTTAGAAGACGGCGTTTTATACGAAGCAGAAACTAATACACCCGCTTTAGACCAAGATATTTTAGTTCCTGGAACCGAAGATAAAGTGATGGACATTGTAAAAGGAAGTAACAAAACAACTACTTCTTTTAGCGGATCCGCTTCTACAACTACTGCTGCCGGTGCTTTAACCGGGCTAGCTGTTGATATTTTTGGAACAAAAGGAATAGGTAGAGCTACCGGGCTTTTAAGAAAAGTAGGAATTAGAAACATAGTAAAACTACCGCAAGCAAGGTTAGACGGTATGTTGTATTGGAGTGGACTAGGCTATGCTCAAGGTAAATTAGATACTTATCAACAACTAATAGCGGCTGGTCGTAGCGAAAAAGAAGCTGGTGAATTATCTGATCAAGCTGCAGCTCAAACAAGTATATTATATGGAGCCGCTGGCATATTTAGTCCAACTGAAAAATATTTTAATGCTTTTCAAAAAACAGTTAATTTTAAACAAACAGTTAAAAACGCCGTAACGCAGTTTACTAAACCAGGGAATAAAAAATCTTGGGGAGAAATATTTAAAAGTTACTTACCTACAAAAGCAGGAACTTTTAATACTGTAAAAGCAGCAGGAGGTGAAATTGTTGAAGAAACAGGGCAAGAAGCTGTTACAAGCTTAGTAATAAATGAAAACATAAACCAACAGCTTGGCGTAGATGTTTTAGATGCAGAATTTACAACTAGTGATTTAGCCACAACAGTAACTATTTCTATGGCAGTTTCTGGTGCTGCTACAAATATTAAAATGCCAGGTAGCACTAATAATTATAGCCAGCTAAATTCTAGTTTATTTATGATGGGTCAAAACCCTGCTGATACTAAAAAGTCTTTAGACAATTTAGTTAAAAACGGTGAAATTACTCAGCAACAATCTTCTGAAATTATGGCACAAGTTAGAGCTATAATTAATCAATCACCAAACATACCAAATTTTGTTTCCCCGGAATCTCTTTTAAAGTCCTCTATGATTTTGCAAGATATTGCAGATCTTCAAAATAGGAAAAAAACTATGGATAAAGCTTTCCATGAAAATATTGATATAAAAATAGAAAACAAAAGAGAGGCTTTGGCCGAAATAGTAAAACCAGAGCTTGAAAAATCTATTTCTAGAAAAGGATCAAAAGCTAAAGCTGCTGATATGGATGTTGAGTTTCTTCCTTTTGGTAGTCAAGAAGAAATAGACGCTAAAAAAGCAGAAATTATAGCTAAAGGAGGAAAGGTTATTGAAGACGTGGGTTATGGTCAATCTTTAGAATTTGAAGAAAATGGCGTAACGAAAAAAGTTATATTAATAAACGATCAAGTATCTGCAGAAGATAACGTTTATACTACTGGCAAGCATGAAACATTGCATCCTTTTTGGGAACAAGCTCTTAAAGGAAATCCAGAACTTGCTATTAAGTTTGGTAAATCTTTAATGCTAGAGTTTCTTAATAACAAAGAAATAAGCGGAGGAGCTAAGTTTTTAAGCAAATTCCAGTCATACGTTAACGATGACAATTATTCAGCAGAAAATACTTGGTCTGAAGTTATACCTTTAATGAGTGAATATCTTTCTAGCGGCGATATCCAATATAACCCAAAGCAAGAGGTTTGGTATAAAAACATAGGTACAAAAATATCAAACTTCTTAAAAAACCCAACAAACAAACAACCTTTAAATTTAAGATTTAACACTGGGAAAGATGTTTTTGATTTTATAGTAGCTTACAATAATTCTACTGACGCTGGTAAAGGCTGGTCAGCAGCTGAAAACAAAGTAAGATTAGAAGGAGCTAAAGGAGCTCTTGTTGATGATGATTTAGAAGTCAATAATACCTACATAGTTCAAGAAGGAGAAACTATAGAAGATGTAGCCGAAAAATTCCCAGACATAACGCTAAAGCAGCTTAAGCAGTTAAATAAGACAGGAGGTCAAGACCTAGAAGTAGGAACTGAGTTAATTATTTCAGCAGAAAAAAATCTTGTTAGTGATATAGATTTAGAGCTAAGCAAACAAACTAAAAATAAAAACTCAGAAAGTTCAGCTAAAGCTAGTAAAAGAGCGGTAGAATCTCTGGAGCAAGCCTCTAGAAATAAGGAGTTAGTACAAAAAGCTAAAGACGGAGATATTATAGCTGGCCAAAATTTAGTTGATGAAAATTCTGGTTTAATATTAGATTTATTAAAGTTTAATCCAGACGTAACTAAAGACAGTGGGGTTGACGCCGACGCATTACTTCAAGCCGTTAAAGATGCGGCTACACCTGGTTTAGCTAATTTAGTTTTTCCAGGTAGATATAGAGAAGAAAGTGATACTAAAAGAACAGGTGCTATTTCTCTTTTTAATGAATACAAAGAGTCTTCAGGAGAAGTTAGCACGTTTTTAGGACGTCTTAAACAAAGACAAGCTGAAATATACACAGCAGCAGGGCTTGACCCAAATAAATACAATATAGAAAGCCTTGATACCGCAGAAGCTAAGCAAATAACTAACGAAAAAACAGAAAA
>Ga0209337_1000954_pt1 | contig 22514 bp, 34 predicted proteins | sample LinPmetageLP53_FD_184044 | JGI IMG/M metagenome (GOLD analysis project Ga0209337, IMG submission 184044) | Marine viral communities from the Pacific Ocean - LP-53 (SPAdes) (version 2) | ecosystem: Environmental > Aquatic > Marine > Oceanic | place: Pacific Ocean | collected 2010-02-08 | reverse complement strand
TTAGAATTCTCATTGATGAAGCAGCGCAGCTTGTACCGGAATCGAAAACCTTGGACGAACTATGTGACCGCTTAAACATGGTGGAGCAATTAGTTCGAGACCAGGAGCTACACGATAGCAGCTACGTAAAGCTCACATGTGTTGTCGATACCACAAGCCTGCCAACATTTGGCGGTGCCGACATCGAGCATCCAGAGGGCATCTGGAGCTGGGATGAGACGCGTATTCTTGAGCACGTCAACGGGGCGTGGGTGCGGAGTGAACAAAAATAAAAAAACAAACTACTTGTCTTTTTATCTTGCATAGTTTGCAACAATGGGTTATAATTTAAAGGTAACCAAACCACGGAGCAAAACATGACAGATGCACAAAAGATTGAAAAGCTAACATGCGCCAAAGTAACCGCAGAAATTAAGAAAGCCCTTAGAATGGGTGACCGGCGCCGGGCTTTTGACCTATACAACGCATGGGGCAAGTTTGATGACTACACCTCCCGGGCCAGTAAGGTACGCCATACAAAGCTCTACAACGAAGGGTTCCGACAGCGGGGGCAAACTACTGTTGCGTTCATTGGGACCGATAGCGAAAATTTTATCCCCCACAACTGGGGCAATCTGTAAATAAAAAAACAAACTACTTGTCTTTTTATCTTGCATAGTTTGCAACAATAGGTTATAATTTAAAGGTAACCAAACCACGGGAGAATTGAAAATGATTAAACTTAGAAACGGTCACCTGGATGTCCAGGAGCTTACACTGGACGCAGAAGAATTACGCAGCCGGTTAGAAAACGAAAAGACCTGCGAATTAAAACATAGCACGCATGGACCAGAACGCTATGTGCACAGCCGCTATGTGGCAACCGCCAAATTTACAAGCGCGGAGCTTGCCCTCTTAGACAAGGTGGGATTTTTTAATACGGATGGGCTTTGGCGCGAGCATCCAAGAGGCGGTCACGTTTTAAAATACAGCTACACGAAAAGGCATTACGTAAAATATAGCGGTTGCAAGGGCGAGGCATCAAAAAGAGCAAAAGAGGAAAAAGTTTTTGCCGAAGTACAATCGGGCGGGCGCACGGGGAACGCCCTGGAAACCTATTTTGATTATTTCATTAATTTTGTCAAAGGCTTTAATGAAAAGCACGCGGAAAAATACGCCAAGCAATTCGAAGATGAGGGAAGCTGGGATTGGGCAGATTGGGAACCGGGCGAATTATTTTGCGCCGAAAAGCAAAAAAGAATTGACGATTTACAAATTGCGAAAAAAGATTTACAGGGAAAATTGAAAGCCCTCCACGAGGAGCAATCTGCTCTTATCGCAGAACGCTCCTTGGCGCGGCAACGGGGATTGGCCAAAGAAATTTTGGAGCCATTTGGGACGTCCGGCTTTGTACCAGAAAAAGTGAAAAAAGAGCTTGTAGAAAAATTGCAAAACGGGACGGCCTGGAAAAACAAGCGCCAAGTACGTCCGGGACCGGCTTGGGCTCGTTAAGAAAAAGTCAAGTAAAAATTTAAATATTAATATTAAATAAAAAAACAAACTACACGTCTTTTTATCTTGCATAGTTTGCAACAATGGGTTATAATTTAAAGGTAACCAAACCACGGAGGCCATCATGGACCAGGACAAACTTTACAAGATGCTAGAAAAAATTAAAGACGCGGTGACTGAATTGGAACACTGCGTTAGCGGCGAGGGCGACGCGCCCTTGGCTTTTATCGAAAACCAAGTAACCGAAATTCAGCAAGCCATTGCAACCAAGCAAAACCAAGAAGCGGAGCCCGTGGAGGGTGAGGAGTACCAATGTGCTTGTGGACGTGTGCATGTGGTTCCCGAGGACGAGGAGGTGGTAGAATGTGGGTGCGGCCTAGTTAGCTATTGGGACGAAGATGCGGAAATGTGGGAGCAAGTGGCACAAGGCATGTGCGGCATGTAGGTGCGACCAAATAAATAAAAAAACAAACTACTTGTCTTTTTATCTTGCATAGTTTGCAACAATAGGTTATAATTTAAAGGTAACCAAACAACCACGGAGAAAAAATTATGTGCTTTGATATTGGAACCCCTATCGCAAAGAACGAAACTGAAAACCATTGTCAACACGCAATGCGTGTGGCCGATATACTTACAGATGGCGCAGTAAGTCACGGACAAAACACGGTAACAGTTACTCAAGAAACCCTGGAAAATCTTGTGGCAACTTTTATAAACACGGCCATGGGCCTGGATGGCAAACAAGATTTGGACCAAGACTTGGACCGCGCCATACAGGGCCGCACTAAGATGGCAAGGGAGATGGGGGCCTTGCGTATACAAGTTGCGGACCAAAAAGAAGAAATTGAAAGCCTACAGATTGGAGTTGGTATATTGGACACCGATCTAGATGACCAGTCTAAGGAAATCAGAAGTTTACGAAGCAAGAATGTCGATTTACAACAAGAAAAGCAAACCTTGGCACGTATTATTGCCAAGTGCTAAAAAAACAAACTACTTGTCTTTTTATCTTGCATAGTTTGCAACAATGGGTTATAATTAAAAGGTAACCAAACAACCACGGAGCAAACTATGCAAGAAGCAATTAAAAAAGCACTAGCCAATAAATGCGGCGTAGCCTACAAAGTAATATCCAAAGGCCCGAGGGGCCTACAATTAAAAATTCGCGTTCTACGGCACGGGTCGGGTCTGGGCCCCACCTACATTGTAGTGCTCCAAAAATTCGGACCGACTTGGGACATTGTACAAGTAAATTGCCCAGACGGCTGGCCCGCCAATATTTTGGAATCTACGCAAGCGTTTTGCCGCCAAGTAGCCTTGGGCAATGTCTAAATAAAAAAACAAACTACTTGTCTTTTTATCTTGCATAGTTTGCAACAATAGGTTATAATTTAAAGGTAACCAAACCACGGAGAAAAATTATGGCGCTAATCACTTACGAGTTCCAAGCCACCGATGAAAACAGAAAACGTTATAACATATTAGGTCCGGCCTTGATCGGTACTGGCAGACTTACTGTAAACGGCAACTTGCGCGCCGTGCAGATAGAAGTTTGCCATGTGGCGGGCGGTCACGTTTACGTGGTCTACATTGCAGATATGGGGCAAGGGCATATGCTTTGCGAAGAGGAGGTGGGAGGCGGCCTGGATAATCTTATACAAGAATTGGACCAGTTTGAAAGCAAGGGCATTACCATGGACCGGGACGGCTGGGAATTTTGTAGTAAATAAAAAAACAAACTACTTGTCTTTTTATCTTGCATAGTTTGCAACAATGGGTTATAATTTAAAGGTAACCAAACAACCACGGAGCAAGTCATGGACGGTACAAAGTACAAAATCACCGGCAACACCTACCCTATCCGCAAAGAGATAAAGCAGATGGGTGGGCGTTGGGACCCTACGGACAAAGCTTGGTATCTTACCGTAGGCGGCAACGGATGGACTGGCACCATGTGGTCATGGCGTCGAGGTGGCTGTAAAGTTGAAGAAGTATAAAAAAACAAACTACTTGTCTTTTTATCTTGCATAGTTTGCAACAATGGGTTATAATTTAAAGGTAACCAAACAACCACGGAGCAAGTCATGACAAACTTTGAAACCATTACCAAAAAATTTATAAGCGTTGACGAACCAGAAGTGCAGCCCGTTGCTGGGCTGAACGGCACGGTATACCGTAAAAAAGCATTCGGTTACCCGGAAAGCTTTACCCTCAAAACAACCCGATTCTACCACGACGGCAGGAAAGCAGATATGGTTTTCGGGCCGTTTAATACAGCCGCTGAGGCGTTAGCCCACCTAGACGGATGTGCGGTAGATATGGAACGGTGCGATTAAATAAAAAAACAAACTACTTGTCTTTTTATCTTGCATAGTTTGCAACAATGGGTTATAATTTAAAGGTAACCAAACAACCACGGAGAAAATCATGGCTTTATTTGCTTGTCCTGTTATCGTAACCCACAGAAAAAACGGCACCTTGACGGATATGGATGTGACTTTAGCAGTTGAGGTAGACCTCGTTGAAGCGCGCAAGCTGGCCGAGTCCTTGCCAAGCACTTACAATCTAATCAGCAACGTGCTTGATATAATCTGTTTGCACTGGGCTAGCCCTAAGCTCAACAAAGACTACCCTGAGTTAGATATTCGAATTATGAAATGGTCCACGCCAGTACGTAAAGACCGATAAAAAAACAAACTACTTGTCTTTTTATCTTGCATAGTTTGCAATAATGATTTATAATTTAAAGGTAACCAAACAACCACGGAGGCCAGCATGGCAACGCGAATTTTAGTTTTCCAATCCCCAAGAGCCCGAGCATTTGATTTTACAACCAAGGCGGCTTTTAAAAAGCATTTCACCAAGCAATGGGCTACAGAGTGCATGGGACTTACTAATAAGCAGTACGACCCGCACGGCACAAAAAAGCCGGTAGCCTTTGATGCCCTTATTGACGAGGGCATACAAAGCAAGTGGTTACCGCCAAAAGCAGTGAAGTGGAAGAACTACAAGTAACCAAACCACCTACACCAAACTACCCCGCCTCGTGCGGGGTTTTTTTTGCCTAAAAATCTGACCTACATATACCCACAGCAAACCACCGAGCCCGGTTCGGGGTTTGCGGCATGGGCGGTCCCAAAATCGGACCTCACAGTTGGCTTGTAAGGTGTTGAAAGCACTTGACCCTACCTTTACCCTGAACAGAATTTAAAGCCCCTTAGATCGGCTTGTGGTGGCTCGTTTAAAAAACAAACTACTTGCCTTTTTATCTTGCATAGTTTGCAACAATAGGTTATAATTTAAAGGTAACCAAACCACGGGAGGTGCTGTGCAGACAAAGTAAGCAAAAAATTACATAGCCCACTCAGGGGGCTTATGGCCTACGTGGAAGTGCGTAGCCTACACGGAGGTCCATAACCCACATGGAAGCTCGGGACCTACTTGTAGGTCACTTGCCCACATGTAGGTCACTTGCCCACATGTAGGTCGATGGAGGTCTGTGCCTACATGTAGGTCACTTGCCCACATGTAGGTCGCTTGCCTACATGTAGGTCAGTGGAGGTCGGTGCCTACAAAAACCGACGTGTAGGGAAAGGTAATTCAGTGATTTTTATTGAAAACCCTCTACGGCTACACTTTTGGCCTCCAAAAAAAGCTGAAAAATTTTCAATTTTCCGGCCGGGCCGGGCGGGCATGAAAATTTTTAGGCCGGTTTAGTGCATTTAATTTGTCAAATCTTTGACAAAGTATTCCGAGGATCTAAAGCCAAAACCACGGGCGGTCTAAAACTCAGGACGGATTGTGTTTTGTTTTTTAGGCTGCCACAAAGATCTTTAAAACATTTGGACGGCTAAAGATTTATGGAAGCCAGTTAAGAAAGCCAGCAGTTTTTTATCTAGGTTCCTTCGAAGATCTTAAAACAAAATCCAATTGCTAAATAAAAATAAAAACGTCAACCCTTTTAAATTTTAATAATTAAAAATGAATTAAATATAATTTTCGGCTTGTAAAAAATAAAAATATCAGTCCAACTATAGCCGCGGCTATACCCCTACATGACGACAGGAACTTTGTGGAAACCCCTATAGGGATGTCTGTAATCTGTTATCTGTTATCTGTCCCCATCCCATACAGTCTATTAATAGTATTATAATGTAAAAGTATAGGGTATCCTGTAATACCCCCACACCTCCAGGAATTCGTTGTGCTTTTTTGTGTAGGATAGTTCCTACAACTTACCCCGTTTTACATGTAAAACAAGGGGATCAACGATTACAGAAGAAGCCATTTTTTATTTAACCTTTTTAATGCAGGTCTTTTGACCACCCCCATGACAGACGTTTCCACGCCCCGGAGCAGAAAAGCAAAGTTCCTGTCGCTTTGTCCTTGTGACATTCTTGCGTTCCGTGTAAAAACGTGGGGAAGAAATAACGGGGGAAATATGAATAGGCAACTAACTTTTTCGATCTACCAAAACCGGTTCGACACTTCGTCAAAACCTTTGACCGAGACCTGGGATTACTGGTTAGAAGAATTAAGCAAGCCCCATATTGTAAACGACAAGGACACCTTCGCCGTTGTTTTGGGATCGATCCCGGCAGGCGAAACCCACGCAAACGACAGAGTCGCCCACATCGATGCTATGGGGCTGGACCTTGATGGCATAGACGATACCGTCCTTGCGTCGGTTATCGAGTCACTGGAGCCCTACGAATATCTACTCTACACCTCTTTCAACCATGGCCCGGACGCAACCAAGTGCAGAGTCATTCTGCCGTTAAAAGAAAAACTCGACCCCGAGAAGTTTAGCACAACGTGGTGGCATTTAAATAGAATGATCGGTGGCCACAACGACCCGCAAACTTGCAACGTCGCCCGCATGTTTTACGTACACAGCCACCCGGCTGAACGCAGCCACCACGCAACCACTCTGCATCATAAAGGCCGCTGGCTGGACGCTGACGAGTTCGGTGAGGTAATCGCGCCCGTCGCAGCACAAGCCGCAAACAACCCCACACGGTTTCTACTAAGTAAAGAACTAATAACCGAAGAGGGCAGACGCCGAGTTCGCTGGACTGGTTCACGCGACAGGATAATTGGAGCAATGCTTCGTTCGTTAGGCAAGGGCGAATCCTTTGCAGATAAAGGCGGCAGGGAAAACGCCCGGTTCCTACTCTGCGAAACACTTGCCGAGATATGGCCAGCCTTGGACGTCGAAAGAACTACGGAGCTTTTTAGGGCAAGCCTAACAATTATGCACGAGTCTAGTTCTTTTAAAAGTGGAATTGAAGGAACCTTAAGTGAGGTAAAGTACAAGCTAGGCAGGGCAAAGAAAAAAGCCGAAGTCGTGGTAAACGACCGCGAGACAAGAAGACAAACCCAACAATCAAGGACCATGCATTCAGCAAGGGGCGACGGCAACGACACCATGTATTCGTCCGAGGATTTATCCAGGATTGCAAGCATGCAAAACTGCTTAGTCGAGGAGCTTGGTAGTCGGTGGGTGGCTTACAAAGATGGGGCTGCGTACTTTTTAAACTTAGCGGGCTACCAAGGACCATTCGGAAAAGAGGACGCGAGAAGTCTTTCACCGATCTACCTAAGCCCTATCGAGGGCGCGTCAGCCTACAACCCGCCTATCGGACGAGGCAGCCGTTCGATAAAATCTTACGTTGATTTGTGTAGTCAGTACGGCACAATCATTACCGAGGTCGAAGCAAGCCTTGTCCACGATTTTTCTTTCTACGATTCGGAGACAGGCAAACTGACCGAAGTAACCGCCAAAAGGAATCCAAAGCTCGCTCCAACACACCACGCATCCGTCGAGAAATGGCTAACCCTAATGGGCGGTCAGCAGGCGGGGAAGCTCTTAGATTGGGTGGCGGCTGTTCCCAAATTAGGAAGACAGTGCTGCGCTCTTTATCTATGGGGTGCAAAAGGTGTCGGCAAGACTTTGCTGTGCAACGGCTTGGCATCTTTGTGGGGTCTACGCGATATCACCCCGTTGGATGTAGCCATCGACTCGTTCAACGAACGACTAGCCCGGATGCCCTTGGTTGTGGCCGACGAGTACCTACCCGACATCCGCGACATTTCCGGCAAACTCAGGGAGCTTATAGGCTCCAAGAACCATACGCTTCGCCGTAAGTATCGTCCAGAAGCATCGCTCTATGGGGCTATTAGATTAATCATGCTGGCCAATACTCCGCACCTTTTAGATTTAAAAGGCGACCATACGAAAGAAGACCTTGACGCTATCGCCGAGAGATTTCTGTTTATTAATTGCGACAAGGTGGCGTCGACTTATCTCGAAGACCTGCACCAGAGCGAAAAAGACGCAATGCTTGAATACAAGATCGCAGAGCATTGCTTATGGCTTTCGCAAAACTGGGAAATCGACGAAGGAAAACGTTTTATTGTTGAGGGTAGTTTGGGTGAGGCGAACTTGAACATCTCCATCAACAACGAAAGAACGGCTTTGATTTGCGAGTGGTTTGTCGAATACCTTTCAAACCCCGAGCAGTTCCAAAACACTCCACGTCTAAAAGGTTTGGTTGCTGTTGAGGACGAGGCAATCTGGGCAAACGCCTATGCAATACAAAAAGCATGGACATTGTACATGGACGGCAACCCACTCACAGCCAGGGCGATTGGCATATCGCTCAAGACCCTAACCGCACGAGGCGACGAGAGTTACAAGCGCAAAAAAGTAAACGGGCAGCAACGCGGTTTCTATAAAATAGACACGGAGCTTCTTGCGAACTGGTCCGAGGCACATGGCCGTATGAGCATGTCCGACATCGCATCTATAGTAGGCGGGGCACCATTCTAATGACCACCATACTGTGCAGCCCTTCGCAGGCAAAGACAGCCGACTTGTGTATTCGTTTATGGGGCTTTCGTTACCTGGACAAGATACGATCTGCCCCAACGCCAGGACAAGCAACCGGGACAAAGCTTCACACGGTCGGTGAAGACTGGCTAAGTGAAGGAACCATTCCCCCAGCAAACGACATAGGCAAAATGTTTTTAGCTGGCATCCAACACCTCCCCGAGCCGTCAAAAGATTTGCTTGTAGAGCACTCGTTCCTATTTGAGGACGGCGACGTACATTGGCGGGGCTTTATCGATTGCGTTGATCCGACGGGTGATGTGATAGTTGTACTCGACCACAAAAGCACGAAGAGCCTTTACTGGGCAATGAAACCTGAAAACCTTTTAAAAGACTTCCAGGGAATCGTTTACGCAAAAGCAATAATGGACGAGTTCAACGTTGATAAAGTCGAGGCACGTTGGGTTTATTACGTTACGCAAGGCAAACCTGAATCGAGAAAAGTAAGCGTGATCCTTAATAGGGAACACGTTGAGAAAGAATACCAAGGGCTTAAACTTTTAGGGGATAAGCTTTTGGGAATTAAAAAAACAACCACGACCGGTCTAAACATACCGGTTCAATATCCGAATCCCGGTTGTCGGGCATTCGGTGGATGTGACTTTGGCGACATTTGCGCCGCAAAGAAAGAAGGACAAGAAATGAGTGACCTGCTCTCAAGACTAAAGAAAATGAAAGACAATGGCGTGGAGCATAATGTTCAAGCTCTGCATGCAGCCGTTAACCCACCGACAACGGTACTTGAAACAAAGCCCGAACCCGTGCTTGAAACAAAGCCCGAACCCGTGCTTGAAACAAAGCCCGAACCCGTCAAAACGGTTTCTTGTGAAGAGACGCCCTTAGAACCTCCAAAACGCAAGGGCCGTCCCAAAGGATCTAAGAACCGCAAGAAAGTTGTCGAGCAGGACGACGCCGAAAAAATCATTGCGCAATCCCAAGACACAACACTCGAAGCGGGCGTTGAAGGAATGGCTTTCGCAAAAGAGGGACAGCACCCGTTCACACTTTACGTTGATTGTATACCCGACTCCGGCGCCACCTCAGTTAACAAACTTTTGGAAAAAGCAGCCGAGCAAGCGTCGCTCGAAAACGACGTGTCGCATTATCGTCTTATTCCTTACGGTGCGGGCGCTGGAGCGCTTTGCACTAAGTTCAAAGAGCTTTGCTGGAACGAGGATTACATACAAGGAAATTGGTTTGCGTCTACAAATAACCAGCTTCACATGGACGCAATGCCTGCCCTCGAAGAGCTTGCCGGGTCTATTGTTCGGGGAACCCGATAATAATTTGCGGGGTTGGACGGGCCGTTGACGCAACGGTTATTTTTTCAGGCCCCTACCTGGGAAAAAACCCGTCTAGCCCCACTTTATCTATTGCATTATTTGCAAAATTAAGTTAAAATATTTTTATGAGATTACCAATACGGTCAAAAGATTTTCGTCGCATCGAAAAAATTGAACGGCGCAACCCCGACGAGATGTCGCACCGTGTTCATCAAGACGAAGTCATGACCGATATTTTAAAACGAAGCCTCGGCAAGATGGATCTTTGGCCGACGCAGTCATTCGCGCTTTATGAGGCGGCAGATAATCAGGGGCTCTTAGGCTCGATCGGTGTTGGTCACGGTAAGACTTTAATAAGTTTGCTTTCCGCAACTGTTATCATGTGCGATCGCCCGCTTCTCCTAGTCCCTGCCGCTCTTAAAAAAGTTACACTCGACGAGCGATTGCCCGAGTTAAAAAAGCACTGGAGAATTCGGGACGACCTTAGAATTGAAAGCTACCACGCCTTATCCAATAAATACACGTTGCTCCAAGACTACGCGCCCGATCTTATTATCGCTGACGAGTGCCACAAGTTGGCGAACCGGGGCTCTGCAAGAACTGGTCGAGTGTTGAGATACTTTAGGGACAACCCGACCACGAAATTCGTGGGGCTTAGTGGAACGATCACAAGAAAGAGCATCGCGGATTATTGGCATCTTTTATTGGCGGCTCTAAAAGAGGGCGCACCCGTGCCTCTGAAGTTTAACGAGATGCAGGACTGGGCGCTTGCGTTGGATGACGGGATTAACGACTGGGAGAGACCGCCACCCGGCGCACTAAAGCTATTCGCCGCAAACGACCCCTCAGAGCTGGGCGGTTTAGATCGCAGCGAGCTTTTAAAACGTTGCCGAATAGGTTACCGGAAAAGATTAATAGAGACGCCCGGTGTTATCGCTACACAGCAAACCGGGATCGGGTCGTCGTTATTAATTAAGCAACGGTCTGTTGATTTATCCGACAGCGTAAAGACCTCGCTTGATAACTTAAGAACATCTTGGACCACGCCCCACGAGGAAGAAGTAACCGACGCCGTTGATTACTGGCGCAAGGCTCGCGAGTTGTCGCAAGGGTTTTACTACCGTTGGGAGTGGGACGGACCAGCGAACCAGGAATGGCTTGAAGCACGGTCTGCATGGCGGTCCTTTGTAAGACGCACCACCCGCCGAGACAGTAAACGCGACACCGAATTACTTGTGGCAAACGCCTGTGAGTCGGGGGCAATCCACTCACCCGAGTATGCGGCATGGATGACAATAAAGGACGACGAAAACCCCAAAACCGTTGCCGAGTGGGTCTGTGATAGTTTTCTGAAAGACGCTATTAAACAGGCAACCGATAAGCATTGTATTGTCTGGTTCGAGCAAAGGGCTGTAGGGGGGCGACTTGCGGAGCTTACGGGCTGGCCCTTGTTTAGCGGCGACGGCGACGGCCTAGAGAGACGGTTAAAGTCGGGCGGTCCTGTACTCGCAAGCGTAAGATCTCACGGCGTAGGGGCAAACCTCCAGGCTTACAGCCAGAACATAGTGCTAGCCCCTTCACCTTCGGGCGCTACTTGGGAGCAGCTCTTAGGACGGACGCACCGACCCGGTCAGACCGCCGACGAAGTGGATTTTATAGTGTATCAACACACTCCCGAATTCGTTGACGCTCTTGCAAAAGCCCGAGCGAATAGCGAGTATATCGAACAGAGCACATGGCAACGACAGAAATTAAACTTTGCGTCCTTTTGTGGGGCGTAAATTAAAACAGCCGAAAGGCACAGAACTTAGAAAGTAGGACCACTATGGGAATGTTTGCAGGAATTAGTGAAGTAACAGTACGACAGCAGAATCGTTACGTCGAGCCTGGGAATTATACAGTAGAAATCGAGGCGGTTAAATCAGGCCGCACAAAGCAGGCTGAGAAGCCGTACTTCGTTGTGGAGCTAGGTGTAGTCGAGTCCGACAACCCTGAATTCAATGCGGGCGACACTATGTGCTGGATGACGATGGTGCGAGAATACAAAAAGTATTTTCTCGAAGACGTTAAAGGTTTTATCTCCACAACCATGGACTGCGCACCCGAAGAGGTAACTGAAGAAGTGGTTGAATTTGTTACCGGCGACGAGCAACCCTTAGTCGGTAAACGTCTTTCTCTACGCGCCTACGAAGGCAATAACGCAAAGAGCGGTAAAACATACACCGAGTCTGATTTTCGCCTAATGTAGAGAGCTATTCTATGGGCGCGCCGGACGTCCTTACTGCCCCCTTATTTCCGTGGTTGGTTTTTTTGGGGCAGGTCCGGTCCATTCGAAACGGGGAAAAAATGAGTCGGTCACCGAAATGCTTAACGGTTGCGATAGATACCGAGACGGAATTGATTCGTCCCGGCTGCCTAGCTCCTAAACTTGTTTGCCTATCGTGGGCCTTTATGTCTGAGTCGAGCGGCCTTGTCTCCGGGATTGTAAAAGACCCCGACGACCTAGAGAAAACCATTGGGCAATGGCTTTGGGGTGCGGCTGAATACAAAGACTCGATCCGAATTGTTGGCCACAATATTGCCTATGACATGGCCGTGCTCGGCAGCCACCGCCCCGACTGGTTACATCTTATCTTCAAGGCTTACGAAAACAAAAGCATCGACGACACAAAGATAAGACAACAACTTTTGGACATCGGTGATGGAACTTTTTGGAAGAATAAAAAACGTGGCGGCTACTCTTTAAAGAGCCTAGCCGAAAAGCACTTGGGGCTTGAGCTTGATAAGGGAGCAGACACTTGGCGCTTGCGTTACGGCGAACTTCTGAACGTGGAGTTGAGCGATTGGCCAGCCGAAGCCACCCAATACGCAATAGACGACGCCGAGACCACTTATAAAGTTTTTTGCGAACAAGGACCCGTCCCCAACTGTAAAGAGCAAACAGCTTACGCCTGGGCTCTCCACCTCATGAGTTGCTGGGGCGTAGTCACCGACAAAACAAGGGTTGACCACTTTACCCAAGAAGCCAAGGACTCGATGTCGGTGCTTCGCGAAAAGCTCTCCAGGTCAGGTCTTATGCGTGTGGACGGTACAAAAAACCTCAGTGCCATCCGGGATCGCGTTATTAAAGAAACAAAAGGTCGATCGATTAAAAGAACCAACAAAGGCAACGTCGCCACCGACGAAGAGGCATTAAGAGCTACGGGCGACGGTGAGCTTTTAATGCTGGTCGACTTTTCAAAGGCACAAAAACTGGACTCGGTTTGGTCCCGGTACTTAGAGCAAGGCACCGATACGGCTACACCGATCCAGGCATCGTTTCACTGCCTTGTTGAGAGCGGCAGAACCAGTTGCTCAAAGCCCAACTTGCAGAATCCCCACCGAGCAACGGGGTTGCGCGAGTGCTTTGTCCCGCGCAAAGGCTATCTCTTCGCCGCATGTGACTACTCGACTTTGGAGCTTTGCACTCTTGCTCAAGTTAACACTTGGCTATTCAAAGACTGTAATATGGCAAACAAGCTGCGCGACGGAGCAGATCTTCATTTACACTTTGCTTCTGTGTTGCTGGGGCTGCCCTACGAGGACGCCCTGGAGCGTTTAAGGAATAGGGATCCCGAAGTTAAGAGGACAAGGCAGATGGCCAAAGTTGCGAACTTTGGCTACCCTGGCGGCATGGGGGCAGAGGCTTTTCGCTCCTACGCAAAAGGCTACGGCCTTGAAATCGACGAACCCACCGCAAAGGCTTTGCGGGATAACTGGTTTAAAACTTGGCCAGAGATGGAACGGTACTTTAAATTCGTTGGTCAGCAAATTCAGGGACACGGCTTCTCTGGAACTATAAAACAATTTCTCACCGAGAGAATAAGAGGCGACGTCTCGTTCACGCAGGCTTGCAATTCGTATTTCCAGGGGCTTGCGGCCGATGGAGCAAAAGACGCCCTCTTCAAAGTGTCCAAGCAATGCTATACAAACCCTGTTTCGGTCCTATATGGCTCTCGTCCGGTCATGTTCATTCACGACGAAATTATTATGGAGGTCCCGGAGCAGAAGGCTCCCGAGGCTGCCGACGAGTTGGCCAAAGTTATGCGCGAGTCGATGCAACTTTTTACCCCTGACGTCCCTATTAATACCGACGTCGCGATTATGGACCGCTGGTATAAAGACGCGGAAGAGACCCGAGACGTAAAAGGAAGGCTAGAGGTCTGGCAACCCCGCACATAATGAAGGTTTTCGTTCTTTTTTGCTCATATATTGCAGAAAATAATAAAATATTCGCACTATGTGAGTTTTCTTTTTTGCGCAAAATGCTAATCTTCAGCATGACGCATCTTTCAATAGATCCAGGCACAAAAGAAATGGGCTGGGCACTTTTTGAAGACAAAGAGCTTTCAATTTGCGGTCTTGCACGGGGAAAAAGTTGGGTTGAGACAGTTCAAGCCCTGCCCAAATTTACTATTCGTCGATTAGTAATTGAGGATCAGCAAATTTATAAGCGCAGCCCTATTAACGCTCATTCGCTTCTAGCCGTTGCGAGAGTTGTGGGCGCTGTGTTGGCTTATTACGATTTCCCAGAGTTTAAGCTTGTCACTCCAGCAAAATGGAAGGGACAATTACCTAAAGAGGTATGTAATCGACGGACGCTCTCAAAATTAACCGAGAGCGAATTGCGACAGTTAGAAATAGCACCGTGCCCTCCATCATTAAAGCACAATCTCATTGACGCCGTCGGGATTGGTTTGTGGGCTACAAAGAGGCGAGGTTAGGAACCACCATGAAGAAAAGAAAACCCCCAGGACGTCCGGCAAACGAGGTCGCCTTTAATAACATGCTAGTCATGCTTAAGCGTAAAAGAGGCGCGACAGTTCCTCAAATAGAAGAACGGCTCGCGCTCCCCAAGCGAACTATTTATCACTATCTAAAAAAAGCCGAAAAAGAAGGCCACCGAGTTGTGAAACTAGGATCAGAGAACTGCGCCCCTTTTTGCGTAATCTAAATTTAGTGGGGGATGTGGGCCAGAGGCCGGATCTCTAAAGGCCCTGCCGCGGTTGCGTAAGCGTAGGCCGCATCTGAATTGGGGAAGTTGGGAGCCCCGATTATTTCTTTTTTAAAAGATTATTTATTGCAATTTGTGTAATATAGTTTTAATGTCGGGGGAACTTTTAAAACCAAGGAGATTCCCATGAGGGATGTAAAATTTAAAGAAGAGAAAAAATCAAACGCAGGGCTTGTCTTTGCTGTTTTGCTTACGGTCGTTGTTTGCATTTATGTGCAGATTATAACCACGCCGAAGCTATTAACAAAAGTCCCCGGCATTCAGCACTACCAAACACAAAACCTTGAAAAGACTAACGAACAAAAACGACGCGATTCGCACCAAATAAGCGAAGCAGACCGCGACGCACTAAACCTGCTTCTTGAGGCCGTAAAATGAACAACGATAGAAGAACCGAATTAAAAGATTGTCAACAATTAATGAAGAACGTTAACACCATCACAATCCTTACCGCCGAGTCTGCCAGCACCCACCTTACGAGGGTTATGGTCGAGCCGGACGATTTGGACAAAGAGATAGGCGAAATCTACGCCCAAGGCGTCGCCGAGCTGCGCAAAGCTTTTAGGACCTTAAGTATGGTCGAAGAAAAGCTGGAACCCGTTGCGAACGAAAAAGTACCTTTATTTAATTTTTTACGTGTCCTCTTAAAATAGTTCTTGCAATTTTTGCAATCCACCAATATAATAAAACCTGTAAGAAAACTTTTAAACTTCCAAGGGGAATAAAATGCAAGGTTTGATGTCAATTGAGAAAAGTGTAACATTTGAAGAAATCGCGTCAGTAAAGGTTCCGGAGGCCATTGGTCGCTATATGCCTGTCAGTAACGCCGACTTAAGCAGAATCGTTATTGATTCGGTAAAGAGTGCTTACTCTTTGAAGGACGACGATTTGCAGATCGGGTTCGGCCTATCACAAAAAGACCAGCAGATGTTCGGGTCGATTGTGGTAAAGCAGGAAGCCCTACTTGACCGCGATTTCCAGAGCAGCATGATGTTCTGTTTTCGTAACAGCTACAACAAATCCTTATCGGTCGCACTAGCAGCCGGAGCGAATTGCTGGGTTTGCGACAACGGCCAAATCAGCGGCGACGTAACAGAGCTTCGCAAGCATACTCTTAACGTGTGGAATGACCTGGAAAATCTGGTTACTCGTTGCGTCGAAGGCGGCCAAGGCAGCTTCGATAGAGCAATGTACCATGCAAAGCAGTTAAACCGTGTTGAGCTTGACGAGCGACGCATGGCAGAGCTTACAGGATATGCCCGCTTCCAAGGCGTGTTAATGCCGCAGCAGGAGTCCATTGTACTTGATGAAATTCGCAACCCTACACACGAGGAACATGCCCTCGAATCTGCTTGGGGATTGTACAATGCTTTTACCCAAGGCCTGAAGCGCGGACCTGCCGGTGATTACATGGCTCGCCACCGCAAAGCACAAGACTTCTTCGAAGCCGAATTTGAACTGGCGGCTTAGGTGCCTCGGGGTCATTGTCCTACACCGAAATCGTAGAAAATCGGTGTAGGACAAAAACCCTCTTTATTTATAAAATGGCTCGTCTTTTTATCTTGCAAAGTTTGCAACAATGGGTTATAATTTAAAAGTAACCAAACAACCACGGAGGCCGCCTATGGCACAAATTACTTATAAATTTCAAAACACTGACAAGGGTTTTAAACGCTACAAGGTGCTCGGCAGAGCAATGGTAGGGACTGGAAAAATTTGCGTCAACGGAACCAGGATACCGGCTCAAATAGAGGTTTGCTGGTTGCCGGACGGTTATTTCTACGCCGTTCACATGGTAGACAGGTACGAGCCCCTGCTCTGTGAAGAGGTTAAGCAAGGCACTTTCAACGACCTTATAAAAGAACTGTCACGGTTTGAGGATCACATGGTTATTCTAAAGCCAGACGGGAAATGGTCATTTAGCGAAGACCCCTAAAAAACAAACTACACGTCTTTTTATCTTGCATAGTTTGCAACAATGGGTTAAGATAAAGGGGTAACAACAACCACGGAGAGCAGTATGGCAATCGTCGAAACTTTAAAGCAGGCACTAGACACAGCCGAAAAAAGACAGGCGCAGTCCTACTGGCTCCCAGCATCGGGCGGAACTGAAAAACCGTTCACAACCAAAACAGGACATCGCGTCCAATACATGTGGCAGCCACTCACTGGCAAAACCGCATACCTTAATCTAGACAATGACGTCTTCATTAAGGACGAGGATTTAAATCTTTTCGGATTAGGAGCTTAGACAATGACAGACTCAGTAAAACCAACCACGGAACGAAGTTGGGGCGATAAAGATTCGAGGAATTGGCCAAGGCCAGAAAACGTTAGAAGGTGGTTAGAGGCAAACAGTCGATATAAGTGCAGGGACCACGAGGACTGCATGGTCCGAATGCGCCTGAGTGATAACTATAACCAAGGGGATTTCCATGACCCCGCCCCGGACTGGCTCTTAGAGCACTGGAACCTGACCAAACCAGCGGACATCCCCGTGGACGGGATGGACACGTCAGCAGATTACTACGCCGAAAACAGAGACGAGGACGTGGTCCCGGCAATTCTTTGGGACTTGGCCAAAATGGTGGCTCATGTGTATTACAGCGAAGCCCCGTCCATTTACCCGTTTATTCGTAAGATCCGAATCGTAGGCTGGCAAGAACGCAATCACCACATCACGGTTCTTGCGCCGGGATGGTCCAGCTTACTTGACGAGGACGAAACGACGCGGACACCCAAAAATTTAGCCTTTGGACGGGAGTTTGATGCTGCCAATAAAGCACTCCGCAAACTTGCCTCCAAATTCGGTTTTGAGGAAGACGACGAGCCAGGGCGTTGGCTGGCGAACAAGGAAGGCTGCCGGGTTATTTTTAACATGGCTGGTGGACGGGGCTTTTTGGTCTCGCAAGAAGTATACATTCGGCAGGATTAAAAACCCAACTGTCTGCCCTTTTATCTTGCAAAGTGTGCAACAATGGGTTAAGATAAAAGGGTAACAACAACCACGGAGCCCACAATGCAAAAAGACCCTATGACGCAAAGCAAGGGGAAGCCCTACATGGATTTTCGCGAGTCCCGGACCGGGTCCCTCTGGGCCCATGTATCCAACACACCTCGGCTGTATAACCAGATGAACCAGAATCCCGTGGCGTTTAAAGCTCTTCTAAACCGGCGCCACAAGTTTACCGACGATCAGTTTTTTTACATGCTCGGCATGATCCGCGACCGGCAGGATCAGGAGCTGGGGCGATGAGCAAGTGGATGAGCCGCAACCAATACCAGATCTTGTCGAAGTTTGTTTGCATGCACTTCTGGGACGATGACCGTGAGGAACGTTTTTACCACGATCTTCCAAGTCAAACAGAATTCCCCCCGCTCACACCGTGCCCCGTCGATTCAGACTGGTATCGCACTCCGTGGTGCGGGGCTTATAGGCTTAGCGATGTTTTAGAAGGCTTGATTCGTCAACCGGTTCACAACAACACGGCAATCAAGGGGCTAGAGAAGCGAGGGCTTATCCAAGAATTTGCCGTTGATATAAAAGTCGGCAACATAACGATCCCTCGACCGTATGTTAGGTTCACCGACAAGACTTACGACTGGGCAGACGCTCGCGGGGAGTTGCCCGGATTCGGCGAGCAGTGTGAAGAAACCGGGTTCTGGATCCCTGACGCCGTGCCTGGGCCGAAGTGTCTAGATCTGACAAAAGTTAAAAAGAACGCCACCGCTTGGAAGCGCTTCGACGCACTGGTCAAAGAGAAGGCGCGTTTAAAAGCTGCCGGTATCGATTACAACCATTGGGGCGAACCGGGGCCTAGTTTGTTTGAGCAAATGCTCTATCGGGAATTCCCGTACAACCCAAGACCTTGAAAAAATTAGGAGAGAATCATGAGGATTGCCGTAACAAAAACGCAGGCAAAAATACTTCTAGACCGCGAGAAAGACGCGATCTGGGGATGTCTAGCACAAGATAATTCAAACTATAAGCCGCAAGAATTTTGGCAAGTCTACGACGATTTAGAAGGGCAGCTCTTGGCGGGATTCTTGGACGTCGACACGTTTCGTCACAAGCAACTCTTGACCGCTATCCTTAACGAAATGACCAGCGGCTGCACCATACTGAACGAACTTCGCTCGTATTACGATAACCGCAAGTTCGGTAAATGGTCGAGGTGCGCCAGCGAACTCAACAAGAAATTTAAATTAGCAGGCTTAAACATTTCACCCATAGAGAATCTTTAGGAAACATCATGGAATTATTAAAACCAGAACACTTGGCACAAGCCCAAACCGTAACCGACGAAAGCATCGCGCTGGCAGCACATTGTGATCAGGTCGTTATACAAAACAAAAGCCAGTATGAAGAAGCTGCCGACATTTTAATGGAGATAAAAACTCGCGCAAAAGCCGTAGAGACGACCCGAACGAATATCACAAAGCCATTGCTTGCGGCTAAGAGGGAGATTGACAAACTCTTTAAAGCCCCCGCACAGCACTTTAAAAAAGCCGAGACGGGGATAAAACGAGGGATGCTGACTTACGCCAGGGAAATGGAAGAAAAAGCCCGTAGGCTCGAAGAGGAGGCCCGTGCCTTAGCCGAAAAGAAAGATGCCACCATCACCGAGGTTCGAGACGCCTTGGTCCAAGCCACCACCGAAACCAAAACACCCAAGGTCTCCGGGATTGTAACCCGCAAAGTTATGCGCTTCGAGATCGAAGACGCAAACCAATTACCGCGTGAATTTTTAAAGCCCGACGAAGCAAAAATAAAAGCAGCCGTAAAAGCAGGAATCGCCATTTCGGGCGTCCGTGTTTGGCAAGAAGAAGAAATCTCGGCGAGGAGTAAATGATGGCAAGTTGCTACGTAGACAATTGTGAAGAAGACGCGGAAAGCGGCGTTGACGGGAAATGCTTCTTCCACTCAGAGGACGAGTTAGAAGCCGCCGCAGACTTCTTCGACAGCCTGATAGGCGTTTCGCCTGCCGTTATCGAAGAGGAAGAAGCGGACCAGGATGACGCGCCAGGATTAGACAAGGAGCCAGATCCTCGATAGGCTTTTGGTGGGGGGCCCCTCGGGGCCAAAATTGGAGGGAAAATGTTAAAACAAACAACTGCTGTGCCTTACAGCAGATGTGGGGAATCGTCTTACGGTTCAAGCCACATCACAGTATCAGTCTTTGCGCCGTCGCTTGAAAAATTAGAAGAGCGATTTGAATACGCAAAAAATTCAAGAATTTTAGGGGAGCCAGTTACCGAGCAATCGAACGGTCGGTGGGTTCGTCGGTGGAAAGAGGAAAGGATGTCGCTGGCCGACGTAATTGCTTTTCGGCCGTGGAATAGAAATCCTAGAAAGCAGGTGAGTTAATCTAACCGCCTGCGCCGGAGCCCCTGTTTTCTGCACTTAACGAGGGGCTTCGGTTCACCACCATTGATCTAGCAGGGTATATGTAAAAGTTTTAAAACCGCAGATAGAAACTTGTTTTCTGCAAATATCCATAAATTCTTCAAAGTCTTTTTCGCGCTGAAAAACTTGGCAGCCCGCACTCCATTTATCAATTTGCGTAGATATTTTACCAGCTTTGTGAATGTTGATTCCGAAAAAGCCCGTTTCAGTTTTGCCCCATCGATCGGGTACTGTGTCGCGGTTAGGATCTCGCCAGACAGTCACTTCGCCCACCTGAGTCAATGCCCAATACTGTCCGCGATGTTTCCCTAGCTCGTAGGCCCCACGGTACTGCCCAGGGGCCAAAACGGCTGTGCCCTTCACAGACATAGGGTTTTCCAACCAAAACGATCCAGGGTCAACAGTAGCGCTCCAGACATGATTACGCCAGCAACCATCCCAAAGATAAAAGACGCCCACATGATCGTTGAAAGTGTTTGGCGAACCTGCCTCTTTGCTTCGGATTCCGTAGATATTAAGGTCATAATCGTGCTTCGGGTTTTTAAAAACCTTATGACCGAGCGACTCCATGCGAGCAAGGGTAGGGGGCAGCATTACCATTCTATTTTTAATCCCGCCATCGCTTGCCAGTTTGCAGACGTGTCCACGCCCGCGCTGGCAAACAAAGCCACATTTTCGTGAACTCTAGTGCTAAGAGTAGCATCAAGCTTACCGATATTCCCAACAATGCCAGCGCCAACTTCAAACAGTCCCGAACCTGCCGCCATCTTTGACGCCGCATTTGCCCCAGCGAGCGCCGCATTTACTAGCCCTTCTGCTCTGGGGCCTCCGGCTTTTTTGCCAGCTCCCTCGCAGCTTGAACTTGTGCAGCACCGATAGCCTCTTTGCCTTTAATGCTGCTGCGACCGGCTGTATATGCCGCAGGAGACGCCATCATCATTACCCCGCCAATGATTTCAGCAATTCCGCCGCTTGTACCTGTCGCGCTCATAATTGCCCCCGCAATAAATGCCGCAATGCTGAACCATAGCTCTGTCGACTTTAACCCTGCTTTTCCCATTTTAATCCCCTATTTTTGAAGCCAGCGCTTTAGCAGCGCCGCGAGCTTCGGCAGCCCGTTCAAGTGCTTCGTCTTTTAAAGCGTCACGAATTTCATAAGCTGTCGCCCCTGTTTTAGTCGTGACTCGGTTTATATTGTCAGTGATAGTTTCGATACGAGTAATTTTTTCGTGGACGGTATCCATTCGATCGTTTATTCGTTCAAGCGTTTGTCCAGTAGCCGCAAGGCATTCAGTCATGGAACCCATCTGATTCGCAATTTCGGTTTGCTTAAGATCTATTTGGACAGAGCCCTTGCCATTTTTATTAAACTTCTGGTCTACGAGTTTTTCGATGATCTTAATCAAGCCCATAAGGCAGGCAAACATCGCCCCCGCTTCGACCATCCCTGATTCCATCAGTCTTCGTCCGCTTCTTCTTCCGGCTCTTCCGGTTCGGGTTCCGGTTCTTCCTCTTCGGTCTCTTCGACTTCAGGTTCTTCGGGCTCTTCAACAATCGGTTCCGGCTCAAGCTTTGTGCCAGTGCTAGAAAACTTTTCAGAGTAAGCAGAAAAGTTTGCGAGAATTTCGTTGTAATCGTCGCCGTCAAGCCCACTCGCTTCGCGGGCTTTTACACCCTGCATATCCACAGACCCGCTCATTACCACGGACTTAAACTTGAAAAACATTTCTTCGGTAATCATTTATTCCTCCTCAAGCTCTGGCTCTGGTGGTGGCTCGGCATAGGCTACCTCGAAAGCTCCATCGGCCTTTAAGATTATTTCTGCCTTCCCAATTTCTGCCAGCATAAACGCCGCAATCTCTGCCGGTAGCTCTACCGCTGCATACTCTCGGCCAGCTTCCAAACCAACTAGATCTGTGTTGTAGCTGACATTGAGCGTTGCCGATAAGCTATCGCCTTTGTAAGACTTGTTGATTGATAGTCTTGCTTCTTGAACTGTCTTCGTTGCCATCGTTTTAATCCTTTACGGTACGTATTTAGATATAACTTGCCAGCCCACATTATCAGACTGAATTGTCACCGCGTGTTTTTGTGTGTTGATTGTGTATGTTGTACCAGAACCGTCCATAGTTTCAGAGCCGTTCGTAGTAATCACTAAATCGTTGCCGCCATCAGTAACGAGCTTAAACGTGTATTGCCTGCCTAAGATTCCCACTGCCGTCGGCAAGGATGCTACAATATCACTGCCGCCGGTTGTAGCGTAAAGAAGTGTTGAATGGATATCAACGGAATGACTGGCCGTTATAAGCCCATTGCCCGCCGTTGTTATAAAGGCGTTATTGCCGAACGAATGAAAGTTGGAAGTTGGTGACGCGTTGCCTACTC
>Ga0209337_1000953_pt1 | contig 22515 bp, 41 predicted proteins | sample LinPmetageLP53_FD_184044 | JGI IMG/M metagenome (GOLD analysis project Ga0209337, IMG submission 184044) | Marine viral communities from the Pacific Ocean - LP-53 (SPAdes) (version 2) | ecosystem: Environmental > Aquatic > Marine > Oceanic | place: Pacific Ocean | collected 2010-02-08 | reverse complement strand
CTACAATGGTACTAATTTATCTTTGGCTAAAGTAGCCAGATTTTTTAATGTAAGTACCGAAACAGTTTATCGAGCAAATGGAAAAATAAAGGAGATGATTGAATGATTGACACAGACAAATACAAAAAGAAATACGAAGATGCGAAGAAAGAAGTCGAACGATTGCGTGATGTGTTAGAGGCTAACCTATTGGTTGAATGTGATGGGTGTAAGAATTGGCTTATTGAAGAACAGATAATGCAACACCCTCATCATACCCAATGGGGTTGGGTTTGTTATATGTGTTCCCGACTAAGAGAGAGTGATGAATGAAATGAGAAACCGCATAGAAACTATACTAAAAGGAGATGATTGAATGAAGAAAATAATGATAATTGGAGCAGGTGGAATTGGTAGTTTTCTAATCCCACTATTGGATATGGTAGGTAAGGGTAGATATAACATAACTGTTTATGACCCCGATACAGTAGAGGTTAAAAATCTTACATATCAAAACTTTGACCAAGTAGAAGTCGGAAAGAATAAAGCAGAAATGATGGGTGAAAGATATAAAACTGTAACTGCTGAACCTTACAAGGTTTTATCAGGTCAACAATTAGAAGGCTATGATTTAGTTGTATGTTGTGCAGATAATTTAGACATTCGTAGAACTATGTATACTTCAGAAATAGATTGGTTAGACTTGAGAGCGCAGGGTAGAAATGGTTTGCTTATTTCAAGTGATGAAAATTCTAAAATGTATCCAACTTTAACTAGTGGACCTGAAGGAAACTTTTCTTGTCAAGGAGACCATTGGGATAAAAGTACAAACGGGGTTCACTTTACTCATGTAGCCGTAGCAGGTTATGGAGCAGAATGGATTCAAAGACATTTCAATGATGAAGAAACACACAAGCATATTCATGTGAGGGCTTAAAATGGGTTGGTTAAGAAATAGAGCAGTTAAAAGATATGTTAAAAGAATTGACAAATCTTTAAACAAACCAATAAAAATTAAAAGAAAAAAGGTGTTTAGTTCAACGTCTTTTAGAGAAGGAACCGATGATGATTGCGGTGGAGATAATTAAGGAGGAATAAATATGGAAGAAGATAATACAGGAAGAACTAAAGTAGATGGAATGAAATGTGGATTTTGTAGTCAAATAGGACACACCGCTAGAACTTGCGAAGCAAAGAAAGTTGATACTATTAAATCCGATAGAAAGGCTAGGAGAAAACAAGCGAAGAAATTCTATTATAATGAATCAAAGACTCTATCTAATTTAATGAGTAAATTAACAGAAGAAGGAAAGTCAGCATTGTTAAATAATGGTTATATGCGTAGCGCACATTTCTTAGTGCAAACTAAACCAGAAACTGCAATTCAAGAACTATTAGTAGAGCCTCTATTTAAAGAATTAGAAACAAGAGGAAAATCGGAAAAGTGTAAAATAGATTATAGTCGTGAACCTCATTTTAAAACAGTTGATAATAAGAATAAATATTTAGATTATTTATTGACTGTATCTTTCAAAGGACACAAGACACCTATTAAGTGGCTGATTGAAGCAGAACCCCCTAATCAAACCCATAAGGGAATGGAACAAGTAGAGGACTTTTTAGCAGAAGTGCCTAATGTTAATGAGTATAGGTTCATTGTTACAGATGGCTACCATTATCATTTTTGTAAACCTACAACTGATAGTGCGCTAGAATGGGAAAGTTTAACTCTTGATGATAGTTCTTTCCTACTGGACAGTTCTGTAACTGCTAAAATGCTAGATTTGAATATGTTGGATAAACTAAAGTATTTAGTTGCCTGTGGTGTAGGAATAACTGCATTAGTATTATGGAGAATCTTTTTAGTTTAAGGAGGAATAAATATGAGAGTAGAAAAAATAAACAATAGTAAAAGCCCGGAAGATTCGTATGCAGATGCATACTTAGATAACTTTGAAGGAATGAAAGATGAATATGTGTATGATATTTATTATGATGATGAAATGGATTGCGTGGTTGCTGAAATCTGGAATGAAGAAGATGAAGCCGAAGCAGATTTTTTATTAGAAGCATCAGGAATAGAAAGTGCCTACATTCAAACACAATTAGTTGAACCGATGTCTGGTGATTTAAATTCGTTTTTCAAAGGAAATGAAATGAAATATGCTGAAGGTACTAATTTAAATGAAAGGTATTGTGATATTGCACCTGAAGTATGGCAAAAAGAAATCCGTGAAGTTTGGAAGAGTTTACTGTTTAGAGGCGAAGATAACCCAAGAAATCCCCGATTTCTGGAAGCAATTTGGCATGCATCTACCGTAATCCTACCAAAACTAGAAGTTTCTATTATTGTAGATAGAGATGGAAAATTGTTTATGAATCGTGGTTCGCCCGGATTTGTAGATTACAAAGGTGTAAATTTGAAAGGTATGAAAATCCCACTACAAAGTTGGATTCATACTCATCCATTTGGTATGGCATTTTGGTCTGGTACAGATAGAAATACATTAAGGAATTGGAAGTTTATGCTTGAAGAAGCAACAGTATTAGGTAATGGAGAAAGATTAACATGGGTAAAAGACAAATCAGGAAAAGAATCAATGATAAAGACAGTGGAGAAGGAGGAAGGGTTCGAGTTATAAGGTTCCCTACTTTTTGTTCAAGAGAAATAGTTTGTCCTATTTGTGAAGGTAGTGGTTGTAAAATATGTAATAAAACCGGCTACTACGAAATAACACAAGAAGTTTGGGCTAATGTTCAACACCCACATATTATCCAATACATACACGATAACTTTAGTACCGTGAGTAGAGAATATAATAAACTGTATGGTAGTAAACTAAAACTATCTACTAATGGTATTTATAAGATCAATAAAGTTAAGTGGGAAATATTAGAAATAGACTCATTATCAGGTACAATGTGGGTTTGTATTTGTCAAGAACATAACGAAGTAAAACATTTTTATGGTGAAAAGGAGATGAAAAAATGGTTAGTATCAGGAAAGTAAGAGAAGAATTTAAATTATGTCAAAAGCAAATACAAGACTTGGCTACTGTTGAAATTCAGCGCAGGGCTGACGCATTGTTAGACAAACTAATTACATTGTCTATTTACAATGCAAACAAGCGTGGACAGAATAGTAGAGTAAGTGTTGATGATGTGCGACTTGCCTATATGGAAATTATAGACATAAAAGAAGTTAGTAAACAAGTAATAAGTGAAGAAGACGATGAAGATTTTGGTGATTGGAATGAGTGAAGAATGGAAATGGATAGAAAATACTGATGTTAGTATGGAAAACTCTTTTGGTACAGTTAAAAGAACACATACCGAAATAGAGTTTATCCTTAGACTAAAACAAAATGAATACGGGGTATACACAGGAGGTTCTTTTGAAGTTTATGATATTCAAAGTGCTGGTGACGAATACTATGGTGAAGGTGGGCTTTGGTTTCAAGATAATATACTTGTAGACTACGATGGTGTACATTCTTTAATGCCCCAAATAGTTAAAAAACTAAAAGAATTAGGATTAGGAATAGGTGATGAAGAATGAATGAAGTAATTGAAGAATTAAAAATAGCAATTGAAATAGCAGAAAAAGCCAGACATAATAAAATGATTTTCCAATTGGAAAAAGTTTTAAACTATATGAAAGGATATGAATTGGGGATGCAAAACTTTGCAGAGCAATTAAGAACATGTAGGAGGTATGTAGATGGCGAGAATTAGAACTGTATCTCATGGTGAATACGAAGTTATACAATGTATATTAGATTCTATTAAAGTGGCAGAAAACTTAGCAGAATTAAAATATAATTTAGTACCTGCTAATGATGGTGTTGCAGAAAATAGATTTGATGCTTCAGTTAATTCAGTTGCTCAATTACTGAATAACATGGCGGTTAGAAGACTACATCGTTTACCCAAAAATCATCCAGCATACAAGGAGAAATGAATATGGTAAGAATTAGAAAAGTGGCTCTTGAGGAAATGAGAACTGTTCCTGAAATTAAAGATATGTTAGACCAAGCAGTTGAACAAAAACAACATTGGTATGATTTCTTTAAGAGTGGTCGTATGTCTGTTAAAAATAATGCTGAAGCCCTTCGTAATTATACTGCTTTGCGTGGTGTAGAAAAAACTTTACGATGGGTATTAAAAGAAATAGATGAGGAGCCTTTAAGATGAATCCCACATATGAAGAGGATTATGATTCTGAAAAACCCCCCGCTACTGTTGAAGAAGCATTACATAGATTAAAACAATCTATTGTTTGGGAGTTTATTGATTCCGGAATGTATCAGGAAATGCCCTGTTCTACATTTAATACTTGGAATGAAGCCGCTAAAAAAAGATATATAAAGGCCGCTGAGAACATAAAGCGTTTCTTTACTCAATCTACCCCTACAAAAAAGATAAAAAAGAGTAATGAAACAAAAGACGAAAGTATTAATAAACATGTGAAACCATTAAGAGAGTATCTAAGGGGTTAAAATGGACTGGGAAGATTTACAAAATGAAGCCGCATTTGAAGAAGGAAATATAGTTGATATGATTTCCAACGAAGGTATTCGCAAACTATCTGAAATAGTTAGAGTACATTGTTTTATTTGTGGTGAAACTTTTGTAGGCCCTAAAGACAAAGCCGGATTATTTATTAAAGGACATAAAGAATTTCATATATGGGAGATAGATTTACATGAAGTTTTGGGTGGAATATAGTTGTACACAGAAGGTCAAGTAGAAGGAATATTAATCTTTTCAGCAAGACCTACATTCAAAATTGCTAATAGCGAGGGACATAAATTTGGTTGGGTTCCCCGTTATTTCATAGCAATAAGAGTCACTGAAAAGTTTATAGAACCTATTAGACAATCGCTATCTTATTTAGATATAGAAAGTAGGCGTATGCGGGAAAAGTCCCGACATACTGACACTATATTTATAACAAAGCGTGGTTCTATTAGGAAAGTAATAGAAATGGTCCCCAGTAATGCAGTTACTAAAAGTGATAGTTGGGAAACATTTGAAAAACTAATGACGTTAGTTGAAGATAAAATACATTTAGAAGAAGACGGAAGATATGAATTTGAGGTGATATTAAATGAAGAGTAAAACAAACAAACCTAAGATATTTATTGGTAAATCAGGGTGTGGAAAAACCTTTAATGCTAAAGTAGAAATGGGTGCTAGAGAATATATTATTTGTCATGGTAATAATATACCAATTGACGATGTGTATTCTTTCCCAAAAGATATAGGTATTATTATAGAAGACTTACATGAAACTAAATTAGAAAAAGATAAGATATTAGATTTAATTATATCTGGGAGATATGTGGTATTAACATCTAATAATAAAAAAGATGTACCCAAGTCTATTATAAATTCTTGTCAGGTTAAATATCCCGGCAAGTATGATAGAAGGCAGGTTAAGATTAAACTAATGGCTAAAAATGCAGAAGAAGTATTATCTTATGATAGTGGTATATATGATATTTCATATCAATATCTTAAGGCTAAAAACAGGGGAGATTATTATAGGTTATTAGAATACAATAAACCCCCTCCTATGCAATTAATATCTTGGCTTAGTGCTTCGCTACCTAATAGTGAAAAGATAGCCTTTACCGCATCTGTAATGCACAGATGGCCTGTAAAATATTTGTATGCTTTAGTGGCATTTTCTCGTGACGGTAAATCGGGTAGGGTAATACCTCCTAAAAGAGCCACAAGTAATCCCCTAAACTACATATGTAAAAGGTTAGGTTTAAAAGACACGGAAGTATATCTTTTAAGACATTTATTAAAAGACGAAGAATACAGAATTTTTGCAAGAAAAAGATTAACAAAAGAAGAATGTAAAATAGTAGGTTTAAAAAAACCTACTAGGAAAAAAGAAAAAGTAAAAAAAATAATAAAATCATTGGAGGAATTTTAATGAATAAAAACAAAGGAATTTGTTTCAGTGTTTGGCTTGCAAATGTTGATAGAAAAAAATATTCTATTAACAAGTTAAGAAAATGTTGGGACTTAGATATGAGTATAAAAGAAGCGGAGGCCGCTATAAATGAAGAAAGAGTTTGAAAAAATGCACACAGTATTAGAAAGTATTAATAGACAACTCAAAGTGACAAATTACATCGCTATAACAGTTAGTGTCGTGAATGTAATAACCCTATTAGTTATATGGAGAATGATTTAGATGAAAGCAAATGGACAATACATTATATTAGAATGCGAAGAAGGAAGAACAGCGTCAGGTATTATACTTGATGCAACGAAGAATAAAGGAATGATTATTTCAAAGGGTGAAGAAACTTCCAACAGGTTAACTGTTGGTGAAGAAGTTTTATTCCAAAATGGTAACAACTTTACACACGAAGGTAAAGAATATATATCAGTACATGTAAGTAATATACTAGCAATATTGGGGTGATTAAATGCCTGATATAGTAAAAGAAATTATTTACGGTGATGAAGCAAGAGATAAATTATTAGAAGGTGTTGATGCAGTTGCTAATACTGTAAAGATAACATTGGGGCCTAAAGCCCGTACTGTTGTCCTACAAAGATATGGTAGGCCCCCTGTTATTGTTAATGACGGAGTAACTATTGCACAAGATATTACATTGAAAGATAACTTTGCTAACTTAGGTGCTGACCTATTAAAAGAAGTTTCAACAGTAGCACAACATAATGCTGGAGATGGAACTACAACTGCGGCAGTATTAGCGCAAGCATTAATTCATAATGGTATTGCTCATGTTAGAAATGAACCTCATTCTGCTGTACAAGTTAGAAATACTTTTGAAGATTGTTTAAGAAATACTTTAGACATGTTAGATAGCATGTCAACAGAAATAAAAGACTACCAAGATTTATTTTCTGTTGCTACTATTTCTGCAAACAATGATGCAGAAATGGGTAGACTAATTGCAGATGCTTTAGATACTATTGGGCCTAACAGTGTAATAAGTGTTGAAGAATCTAACACAGGACTTACAGAATTAAAATACATTGAAGGTATGGAAATACCAAGTGGGTTTGCTAATCCATTGTTAGGTAAAACAGTAGATAGAAGTAGATGGGAAAAAGAAAATTGTTTAGTGGCAATTACTAATGAGGAAATTAAATCCTTTAATGATCTAGTACCTGCTATTGAACTATCTCTTTCTGAAAAGAAACCCCTGCTTATCGTAGTTAAGGATATTAATTTATCAGCCGCTTCTAGTTTTGCTATTAACAGAATGAAGGGTAACTTCGATGCTATGCTTATCAAGGGAGAAGATAATAGTTTTTGGTTAGATGAAAAAATGCAAGACCTTGCAGTTTTAACAGGTGGTTTCTTTTTCAATAATCATATTGGTGATACGATTAAAAGTATTAGTACGGAAAACTTTGGACTATGTGATAATGTAAAGGTTAATGATATTCGTACTGCCTTTATTGGACCTCAAGGTGAAGCAGAACCTATTGAAGAAAGGATTAATTTGATTAATAAAACTATTGGCGATACTGATTCGGAATGGCATCAAGCAAAGCATAGGTCAAGGATTGGTAAACTAAGTGGTACAGCAGCAATAATTAGTATTGGTGCTAATTCAGAAGTTGAAATGAAAAATAAAATGGATAGAATTGACGATGCGTTAAATGCTACTAGGGCGGCAGTTGATGAAGGAATTATTGTAGGTGGTGGGGCATCACTATATACAATTTCCCAAACTATATCCTCACCTATGCAAGCACTATTTTATAATGCTTTGACCGCACCTATTAAACAAATACATTATAATTGTGGGGTTGAATTAATGTCGGATAAGATGGGTGGGGACTATACTTACGATGGTATAAATGATGAGTATGTAGATGGTTTAGAAGCCGGAATTATTGACCCCGTTAAAGTTACTAAAGCAGCATTAAGAAGTGCTGTATCTATTGCTGGTTATGTACTAACTGCTGAATGCTTAGTATGTTATGCTGGTGATGCAAATGAACAAGACTTGTAAAGATTGCAAGGGAACAGGAGTGGCGATTGAAATGACTTGCCCTAACTGTAAAGGTATTGGAGAGATTGAGAATGAATTGGACAGAGAAATACAGACCGCAAAAGATAGATGAAATTATAGGACAACATAAGTTTGTAGAAGATTGTAGGACTTGGATAGAAAAAGGTGACATGCCTAATCTATTAGTATATGGAATGCCGGGTTTAGGTAAAACTACCGTAGCCCATGTAATAGCAAACCATTTTTTAGGTGAAAATAAACCTACTAGTTTCTTAGAAATTAATGCTAGTCAAGACAGAAAATTAGATGTAATTAGGCAAACAGTTACTAAGTTTACTACTCATAAATCTATGGATAATTGTGATTTTAAAATCATACTTTTAGATGAGTTAGATGGAATGACAAAGGATGCACAAAGAGCATTGAAAAGGACTATGGAAAGGGCAACTAATGTAAGATTTATTATTACATGTAATGACCCATATGGTGTGGATTTACCTATCCGTAGTAGGTGTGCAAATTACTTCTTTCAACCTATTAATAATGACCTACAATCTTTAGCATTGAGAGATATTATTACTAAGGAAAACGGAGAATTTTCAGACGATGAAATAAATATATTATTAGAAATATGTGAAGGGGATATGCGTAGGGCAATTAATGAATTACAAGCATGTATTTATTCAGGTAAAGGCCCACAAAGTATTCACCAAGAACATATGTTACCGTATAATAACTGCGTACAAATGTTAGCAGAAGGAAAAGGTGGGTGGGCCTTAGACTTCTTACTAAAATTAGTATATAGTGGTCATACTGTAAAAGAAATTTGTGGAAAACTGCTACAATCTGTATTAGATAATGACGAAATATCTAATGCGAAAAGGTTTAAGTTAGTAGCAGTTATAGGTGAAAGTGAGTGGAGAGGGCGTAGTGTTACCCCTAAAGTATTGGTGTCATGGATGGTGGCCCAATTTGTAAAAGAATGAATGGAGATGAAAAAATGAATAAAAAAGTAAGTAAAGAACTAAAAAACCTTGCAGGTAGATTGAATATAGATGAAAAGGAAATGACAACCAAGTACAATGAAATTGCTACAACCAATGGAATTGACTTGGATGAAGATAGACAACAATTGATTTGTCTAACTCTAACCCGTAATTATGTTAGAGGGCGAATCAATGCTAATAAAAACACAGGAGGCAATTCTGGTTTTGGTAATAATGCTGTTGGTTTCTTCTTTGCAGTTGAACCTGCTCGTGATGTAATGGAATGGAAGCGTAGAGATGTTACAAATAAGTATCGCTCAGACTCTTCTCAAGCATTAACTGACGAAATAGTAGCCGAAGTTAGTTTGACTGATGGTAAGTATGAAAAGACCCAAGTAATTAAGGGAGAATGGAATACTAAAGAACTACCTCAACTACCTTCTTCTGCAATTGAAGTAGGTGATGATAAGTGGATTGTACCAATTGACCCTGTTAAATCTTGGGCTAGTGGTGATGTAAATAAGAGATACGGTAAGCCTTTGCCTACGGAAGAATGGAGACTTAGAGCGCACTTTATCGGTAGTAAAGAAGGTGAAGATTGGCAATATTGGTCTGTTCAACTAAAGGGAGATGCAGCAAATCAATTCAGTACAGAAAATTTCCGTTTGGTACATTTGTATGGTATCTTTAATGATGAAAGAACGGCTGTTTACGGTATTAAGAATAAGACTATTGCTAGTTTAACCTATAACGATCTACTAGATGAAGAAGATGAAAGGTTTTATTCTAACGATGTTGATATGGAAGATATGCTAGGTAGCAATATGTCTGAATATGTATCTGACTTGATGGAATTAGAATCATATCATGAGCAAATTAATACTGTTCAAGGGCTTCGATTAGTAGTTACTGACGGTATTGTATCTAGTATGAACCTTACAGTTAATGAAAAGACAGGAAACCGTGTAATGTGGGTTGAACCTGTTGATGCTAACTATGGATTTGAGGATGAAGATATTCCTGAATCAACTCCTGTATGGGTTCCTTCACATATTAATATTGACTTTGGTGTGGGTTCTGATGTTATTATCATTGGGCGTACTAACCAAACTCAAAGAAAAGATGCTGATGGAGTTCCAACAGGTGAATTAAATCCAGTTACAATTAATCTATATGGAGTATACGCTCGTATTGCTACGGGAGCAGTAGCAGAAGATGTTGTATTAGACAATGATGAGGACATTGAATTTTGGTGATATTTGAATAATTGCCCCTGTGTGTAAATGTTGGCGCATTAAATGACATTCAAATAGGTGCGAAGCCTATACTCTAAGGAGATAGAAAAATGGGAACAATTAGAATGAATAAATTAGTAATTGATATGGAAGAAGTCGAAAGCATAGAATGGGAAGTGGAAGAATATACTGAAGCCTATACAGTAAGATTCCATACGAAAAGCGGTAAGATGTATACCCGCAAGTTAGATAAAACTAACTTCAAAGAAACAATAGGTATATTTAAACAAAGAGATGATTGATATGGGAATAGGAAATAAGAAAGGAAACGCAAGTAAGTTAACAACGGTAGCCAAAGTAGAAGATGATAAAAATGCTTTTACTGCGGCTAAGGCTCGTGCTAGAAGTCAAAGAAAGAAACTTTTAGAACATCAGCACACTTGGCTTATTTGTGGGATTAGTGGAGACCCCGGAACTGGTAAAACAGGAACGGCATTAGATTGCAGAACAGAAGAAGAAAAAGAAACTCATTGGGTTTTTATTCTAGATTTTGATGAAGGTGCGGAACCAACTTGGAGACAACATTGGAGTGAAGATGAAAAAGTATTTATTTTTAATCCTCATGTTTATACTGATGACATGGAAGTAGATTATTTGAAAACTGCTGACATGGCAAGGTTCTTTATTGGTATGGTTAAGGAAGCAATTGATACACAAAAGATTGTATTTGAGGATGAAGAAGTTGAAGTGTTAAATGTAAAGGCACTAATCTTTGACGGACTAGATACTTGGTTAGATACTACAAATATGATTGCAAGGCAAAATCACATTAAGGGTGGTAATCCAAGACAGGCTGACAAAGTTAAAATGGTTCCTACACAATGGTTTGCAAGAACACAAGAATACCAAAGATTGTTTAAGGCCTCTTGTCAACTAGAATGTCATAAGTTTTTCATTACACATATGAAAGATACTTATGATGGATTTGATATTTCAGGTTCAAGACCTGATTGGGAAAAATCAACAACAGCAAAGTTGTTTCAACATATCCACACTTATAGAGAGGAAAGGGGAAACAACACAAAGTTATTTGCTAAGGTTCTAAAGTCTAAAACTAACTCTAAGAATGAAGGACAATCATTCCTTTTGTTTGAAAATAACAAGGGCGAAGTTAACTGGCATGGACTAGAAGGTTTCAAGGAAAACAATCTTTGAAGTAAAACACACAAACGATATTATGGAAGGTGTGGTAAGATTATGATAAATTATTTTATAGAGGGATAGAGATGAGAATTACAACAAACGGTAAAGAATTAAAAGAAGCGATAACAATATGCAGACTTAGAGGCAAATACAACGAAGGGGTTAGTAATGCGTTGTCTGTATTGTGTGATGATATAATGCTACAAGTTAAAGATGGAATGTTATATGTACAGAATGCAGATAACTATACTTACATTGTATACAGATTAGAATGTAGTGAATCCACTAATGGGGTTATTTCTATTAGTGGTAGTACACTAAATAAATATCTAACTGATACAGATGTAACATTAGAAAGTAATGATAGTTCGGTAGAATTAACACTAAATAATTCTATTGTAACTATACCTTTATTGGAAAGACACAGTAATTCAGGTGTAATTACTAGACTAAAAGAATATCTAATGGAGTTAGATAAACTTACTGCTAGTAAAATAATAAGAGCAGGTGGAGAAGTACAGGTTACACCTAAGTTATCTTTAAGTACCATACTTAAATTAGAATCTGAAGAGTTTGTGGAAGCAATGTCTTTAGCAGAAAATGTAGGCAATTGTATTTATAAGTTAGATTGGTCTTTTGACAACGATACCTTTTTAATTTCTTCTGATAGAGGTAATGAAAAGGTAGTAACAGAAATAGAACCAATTTCAACTACTGGTGGTAATGCAACAGTGGAAATATCATTACCAATAGGTAATATAGCAAAGACAGAAGATGTACTAATAGTAGCATTTAATGATGATGTACCTGTAGTATTTATTAATGAAAAGATAACGGTCTTAAGAGGACCAAGGGATAGATGATTAAAATGAACATGATAGAATATATGAATTTAATAATTCAAAAGATAGAAGAAAAGACGGAAGCAGAAGGCTACGAAAGTGAGCAACAATTTCTTGATATGATACAAGAAAACCCTAAAGCAGAAATAGGTTATCTAATGGGTCAAAGAAGTATTATTGGTTTGATTGCCCAAATTGCCCCAATGCTATTAGAAGTAGGATTAGGGGAGGAAGAATAATGCCGTGGTATGATTTAAGTAGTAATCTAGCGTGGTTAGGACACTATCTTCGAGATGAAAAGGGCTACGATTTTACAGATGTTCTATATATGATAGAAAAGCCCTACAAGTATAATGAGGAATGGAGTGAATATTTAGATTGGCGGGACAGTGAAGAAGAATGAAAGTATATTGTTGGGATTGCGGAGACATAGTAGCATTAGGGAATGGTATTTGTGAACATTGTGAGGCCCCCCTGTTGGAGACAGATGAAGCAATTAAGTTTACAACAGAAATAGAAATAACCGCAATAATAGAACATTGGGGTTCAGATAAAAAATATATTATTGAGCAACTAGGATGGTTGCTTCAAGAACAAACGAGAGAAAACCTTGAGAATATCGAGATTAAGATTAAAGGTGAAGAGAATGATAATAGATCACATAGAGAATAGCGTATATTTAAGATACAGAGATGAAAATAATGAAAGGGTAGAAGATGTAGTTAGAGACTACAAGCCTTACTTTTATATTAAGTCGTGGGATTGGGAAACAGAATTTAAACAAGTACCTGCTAAGTATATTCATTATACTAATAAATGGAAAAAGACTAACAAGTATAGATTAGACTTTGAAGAAGGTAAGTGGGTTAATCTACAAAAACAACCTTTAGTTAAAGTATACTATGGCACACCTAAAAATAGATGGCCTGTTATGGAATACTTAGAAAGGCAGGGCTTAGAAATATTTCAAGGCGATGTAGATATTAAAAGAATATATACAGTAGATAGGATGAGCGAAATTAAAAAGTACAATTTACGCAAATGGCATTTGGATATTGAAACACAAGTCGGTGGGGAATATGATAAGTGTGTAACAGTTATTAGTTTGTACGATAACTATACAGACCAACATACTGTAATGACTTGGTTCCCAAATCCTGTAAGAGATTACACGCCTAAAGATTGGATAGAAGTATATCACGATGAAAAAGAATTACTTTGTGCTTTAATTAGTAAAATGGATAAGCAAGACCCCGATATGATTATTGGTTGGTATGTACTTGGGTTTGATATACCCCACATAATTAAAAGAATGTGTGAGTTAAATATTAATCCAAATCTTATGTCTCCCTTGAATGAAGTTAAAAGGGTATCTACTATATACAATGCAGATAACAAACCTGCTGGATGGAAATTAAATGTAGATAAGTTTTACAATAGTGACCAGCCAATTAAAGGTAGACTTACATTCTGTTTAATGGACCGCTTTGAAAGACTATGGACTGATTCTCAAATGGGTACTTTACCTAGTTTAAAGTTAGATGATTGTGCTAAACTTGTTTTAGAAGGTGATGGTAAAGTTGTATCTTCTAAGTTTGAAGATGTTGAGTTTTACGAAAGGTCTTGGCTTGAAGATACAGATGTATATCTTGAGTATGCATATGTTGATGTAGAGTTAACAAAAAGAATAGATGAAAAGATGAACATAAGTGAGAATAGTCTTGCACTACAACAACTAATGATTTGTCCTTTTGAATGTACTTATCACAATAGTCAAATGGGTGGTATCTACTTTATGCGTAATGCTGGTTGGATTCCCCCAACAGGTAAAAAAGGTAGCAAAGAAAAGTTTGAAGCGGCTTTCGTAATTAATCCTAAGCATGAAAAGACTAATGGGTTGTATGAAAATATTGCTGTATTTGATTTTAAATCTTTGTACCCCTCAATGATGGCGGCTAATAATATATCGTGGGAAACTAAAAGAGATGTAGGTTATCCCGTTTGGTATGATATGCCTAAGACATTAAAAGAGTTTGAGGGTGAACCTGATATATATTATCAAACAGATTCATATGGATTATTACCAAAAGCAGTTATGGACATGATGGAATTGCGTGATAAATATAAGGCTAAGAGAAAAGCGGCTAAAACAGATGAAGAATACCGTAAGTGGGATTCAGCACAAATGGCTACTAAAAGAGCAGTTAACGCTTTTTATGGTATTCTTGCTAAAGATGGTTACGCATGGGGAGACATGGAAATGGCTAAATCTATTACCGCTTCTGCTCGTTTTGCTATGAGGTGTGTAGCATTTAAAGCACAAGAAATGGGGTACAAAGTTATTTACGGACATACAGATTCTATATTTGTACAAGTTAAAGATGTAGATGATGCAAAGAATCTTAAACATGTTCTTGATATGTATATTAGTACTGAAGTATTCCGTAAGCCTGTAGAGTTAGAATTTGAAAAGTTTGCCTCAAAGTTTTTCCTTGCGGCTAAAAAGAATAGATATTGTGGTTGGTTATCTTGGAAAGATGGAGAGTATTTAGATGAGGAAAAGTTTATGGTAATGGGTTTTGAAATGAAAAAGAGTAATGAAACTAAATTAGCAAAGATTTTCCAAGAAACTTTGCTTAAAATGGTGTCTAAAGGTAAAACACACAAGGAAATCATTGAATATTGTAACAAAACATATGCAAAAGTGATAAAAGGTGAAGTAAACATCAAAGAAATAACTAAAAGGTCAAGATTACGAAGGAAATTGGAAGATTATGATATGATTGCTGGTGGAACTGCTGGTATTGTCTACTATAATCAACAAAAAGTAGGAGAAGTTAAGATAGAAAAGGGAGATAGTTATTATTTCTTTAAAATGGATAACAATAATTTAAATGAAAGGGCGTATTTAATAAACGGAGTAAGTAAAAGTGCAGAATACATAGCATTTAGAAAGTTTATTGAAGTGGAAAACAAATTTAACCCTGATTGGAGGTTTATTGCAGAAGCAGAAGTGATTAAAAAATCATCTCTAATTCTAGAAAGCATGGGCTGGTCAATTAAAGAATACAAAAGAGATGTTAATCAAACGACATTAGATGGTTGGTGGTAATATGGGACATAAAGAAGGGACTTATATTAAGTCTATGAAAAAATTACAAGATGCAATGAAAAAGAAAGACGAAGAAAAACAAAAAATCCGTGATACATTCATGGAAGTTGTAAAGAAAGAAAGACAATTTTGGGAGAAAGAAGGTTTCTGCCGTATATGTCTTGAAGAAGGTAAAACTGAATGGCATCATATTATAAGTCAAAATAGATGCAAAGAAATAGGTAAAGAATATTTAGTACATAGTAGAACTAATGTTGTAGAAGTTTGTCGAGCATGTCACGATGAAACTACTGCTTCTTTGCGTAGAAAACATATAGATAACACAGGTGGTAATAAATCTGTAAAGAATCCTATGGGACCAGTTACTATAAGACAAACAGACTATATTAAAAAGTTAGGAGGAATTGATAGAATAACTCCTGAAATGACTCGTGGTGAAGCGTCTACCCTAATTGATGTATTAAAAGCAGAAGGTGAAAAACAATGAGAGATTTTACATACCAATGGAACCCCGAAGATACAGATGGACCAATATTAAAGATAACAAAATCATCTTTAGGTACATTTGGATTTTGTCAAGCGTCTTATAAATATTCGTATGACCCATTTAGTGAGGGGAAAATAGCACAAACAACTAGCGAAGCAATGTTAAGAGGTACAATTGTACACAATGCTCAAGAAGAGTTTTGGAAAATGGTTGATACTGAAACATCTATGAAGTATATTGATGATGCTAACTCACTAGTTAAGTATTATAGAGGTTTATATCCACAATCTAATTGTGATATTACCCAAGATATTTATCGTTCAATGAGTGCTTGGTCTGCTGAAAGATTTTTAGAGTGTGTAGAAGAGGGAGCGATTAATAATTTCGTACCAGCAGGTAACGAAATAATGTTAGATGCTACTTTTAGTCTTGATATGTTGGATGGTACTGATGTAAGAATACATTTACAAGGTATTATTGATAGAGTATTTTTAGACAAAGGTGGATATATACCACTTGAATTAAAAACGGGACCGTGGAAAGATACTAAAAAAACTAACATGCGTAAAGAAATGGCTTTCTATCAATTGTTATTTGAAGAATCAACTGTTGAAACTTTAGAAAAAGTTGGGCTAGACCCTGAAATTGGTCTAACACATTGGGGTTGGTTTTTCCCTGCTAGTAATTATTTATATGTAGAAGAAGTAAAGTCAAGGTCAATGACTTCAGTTTATAATGCTATGCGTAAATTAGTTACAGCATATAGAAATGCAGATTTTAAATTTGAATTTTTCTATAAGAAGTGTATTCATTGTGGGCACTATGACCATTGTGAAGCAGCAGGTGGTGGTGAAAATTATGATTGGTTCTAAAATTAGAAATAAAATAATAAATCATAAATGGTCGTTTAAAGCACTAATGAATATGGATGATGCTATCCGTGTTTTAATTGATGATATGGACATAAGTTCTAATGAAATGGTTTCTTACTTAGGTGTAGAATGGGAAGAAAAAATTAAAGGTGCTTTCCAATCACAAGTAATACCTGAAATGAAAGCGTATCTCATAGATATTCTTGATGATGCTTCAGTTAATTTACCTAAAGAAATACCATCTACAAGTTTAATACAAGAGGAAATAAAACCTGCACCTAAAACTGATAAGTTAAGTAAGTTAAAAAACGAAATAAGAAACAATACTAAGCAGGTGTAAGCATGGTAAAGGTTAGATGTAAATTACAAGGTTGTAAAGCACAGTTAACTAACCCTGACAATGTGTATTGTTCTGAACATAAATATAAGAGAGATGAGAAAGATGATGTATTTTCCGAGAGAAATGTGGGCAGGTAGTCCGATTAGTAATGCAGTACAATTACGAAGAGTAGTTGTAAATACTGCTGAAGAATATAAAAGATTTGTTAAATCATACAATGGTAAAATGAATGTGTATACTTCAGTATATGACTATGAAGATTTTACTGATAACCGAGGCATAGAATATACTGTAATTATTGACAAATTGTTTTTAGACTTTGATGCTCATGGTGATGAACCATTATGGAAAGCATTTGAAGATTTTAAAACTGTTCGTAGGTGGTTAGTAAGTAAAGGTCTTAAACATACAATGGCTTTCAGCGGTAGGGGTTTTTACATATTTGTATCGGGGGAAAGAACATTTGATATACGAAAGGTTAAGGCTGGCTTTGACCTTATACACGATGTTATAGGTAAATCTCCCCGGCTTGATAAGTTAGTTATTAACCCTGCTAGACTAAGAAGAGTACAAAATACATATCATATGGGTGCAAAAAAGTTTTCTGTTAATTTAGTAGAAGAAGATTTAGATAAAAAGTTAGATCATATAATTGAATTATCTAAACGTCCTCGTAAAATTACACCTGTTTATTATGGTAAAAGTTTAATGAAGTGGCCCAATGTAGAAACAATGCGTAGAACACAAATAGAAATACAAAATGTAGAAAGTCCAGGTGTGTTACCTATCCTGCCTTGCCTTAAAACTGCTGTAATGGTACAAAACCCTTTACACAGGTCAAGACATTTACTAGTTCAATGGTATAATGAAATACTATCTGAGTTAACTGTCATTGAAAAAGACTTACAATGTACACCAAGAGATATTTCTGGTGATGCATTGGATGACATTACATCAATTGTATGTAAAGAAATAGACACCATTGCTTCTAACGATGAAGTATGGTTAGACTATAACGAATCAACTACAAGAAAGGCTGTAAATTATGTGGTTAAAAAAAGATATATGGCCCCGTCTTGTCATACTTTGATTAACGAAGGTATGTGTGTGGGTAAATGTTGGAGATACCCTAGTGAAATGGAGGAATAAAAATGGGAAGAAAAACAGGAGCATTAATTGAAAATAATAATTTAAGAAAGGTTGTATACAGTTATATAAAAAACAAAGATGAATTTTATTTATCTGAAGAAATGGTAAAGGATATATTTAAAGAGTATCAACTAGAAGTACTTTCTAGGCCGATGCATTCTAAAATGAAGGCTGGACATATTAATAAATTCAAAAACATAGAACATCGTGGAGAAGTATACATTAGAAAACAAATATCTAAAATAATAAATTATACTAAAATCTTTAGTTGTAAAAGAAATAGAAATGGAGGTGCTTCTTACTATGAGCGAATTATTAATTGATAGTCGTGAAGATTCAGTACTCAGTGAAACAGTTGAACATTTAGCAAATATAGTTAATATTAAATGTAAAAAACAATTTTTAGAGATAGGTGATTATGTTATCAACGATATTTGCATTGAGGCTAAATCAGCCGCAGACTTCTTAGCATCAGTTAGAAATAAAAGAATATTTAATCAGATAGATAATATGGATAGAGAATATGAAAGAAACTTTGTAATAATATATGGAACTTTAGACGAAGCAGTTTCATATTTAAACCACACACAATACAATAACAGACAATGGAAATCAAAATTAAAGAAAATGTTTATAGGTGCTATCAGTAGTATTGCATTAAATACAGACATTAAACCTATATGGGTTACAAATGTTAATACTGCGGCTCATTTTATAGTAAGTTGTCATGCACACCATGATAAAGAATTAGTTTTACACAAAATGTTACCTAAGAAAATCCGTACAGACGATGTACGAATAGATATTCTTTGTAGTATTAAAGGTATTACTTTAGAAAAGGCTCAAACTTTGTTAGAAGAATTTGGTTCAATAGCCGAAATTTCCTTACAAAATCCTTTAGAGGTTATGAAAATTAAAGGCTTGGGTAAAGTTACAGCAAACAATATTATTAAAGCGTTAAACGCAGAACAAGAGGTGAAATATTAATGGCAGAAGATTTAGAAGTTGATGCATGGGAATTGTACGATGCAATAGAAACTTTAAAAACAGATGAGATAGAAGAGTTAAAAATAAATAAAGTAGATATGCCTAAGTGTGTACAGAGGTGGAAAGAGGTAGTAGGACAGTTTTCATTACATAATGACTATCCGGCTACCATGTCTTACTATGTAACGCTTGGTCAAATTGTAAAAGATGTAGTTAGAATACCTGTTGGTAGGCTATCATTAGACCCTCGAATACAATTTTGTTGGATTCAAACAGCAAGAAGTGGAAAAACAACTATGTTTGATTTCCTTTCTCCTGTATGGGATAAAACTTTTGAGTTAGTTAATCAACACCCAACTACTTTGAAAAAACCTAAAGGCCCTTTGTATGGAGTAAATGAATTTAATTTACAAAATCCGGATGCTTTTACAGACCAAGCGTTGTTAGGTACAATAAAGAAAAACCAAATTAATCCTGATTGGATTAGAGGTGAAGATAACTTAGATGTAAATGATGATTTAATACCAGAGTTTATAGATGTTACAGTTAATGGGGCTTTATTTGGTTCGGGTATTATTGCCTTTGACGAGTTTGAACATTCGGGTATTTTCAAAGATACACAACATAAACAAGACACCGTAATGATGTTTCAAAAGTTTATGAATCGTTTAGATTCAGATACACATTTAATTAAAAAGCGTCTTACTGATTGGGGTATTGATTTAGTAGTAGACTCTCAAAGAAGTCTTTGGGCAACTACACTACCCCCACAAGGTCTTGAAAATGTTATACTAACAAAGGGAGTATTTCAGCGTATGTGGCTTTATGTTCGTGAAGTACCTGAATCTCTTAAGCGTAAAATGGAAGAAGATTACTTAGATTTAATGGGTACAATTGTAGAAGATGATGATGGAGCAGAAAAGTTTCAAGATGAGTTTGCTGAAATGTTATACACTAATTATAAGTGGTGTTTAAAAAGATTAGCAAAGGTTGGAGATAGAAGAAAAATTGTAGAGTTTACTCCTGATGCAAAGCAAAGGTTAAAGATTATATGGCGTGGAATGCGTAAATATATGGATGGGTTCCCCGACCATATTCACCATGCTCTTAATACATTCTTAATGAATATTATTAATAACATGTGTGTATCTGCTGCTTTATCCGCTATATCAGAACAAAGTCCTAAGATTTTACCAAGACATATTGAACAAGGGAGACAACTTACTGACAATAGTTTTGATTCAATCACAACTTGGTTTAGTGATAGATTGGCTAAGTCTCCTAGAAGACTAGTAGAAAAGAATAGAGAAAAGATTGTAATTACTTCTTACAAGGAATGTCCACTATCTAATGGGTGGACTTCTAAAACAAATGTTATTAGTACTTATATGAAAAAGACTCAAAAAAGCAGGAATACATTTTATAGATTATGGCATGATGTAGAACATATGTTTGAAACAAAAAGGTCTGATAATAATAAAGTATTAATTAAACTTAAGGTGGAAAAAAATGAAAGCAAAAATAAAAAAGATTAGAAGTGAATTAAATGAATTTCCTAAAGAGGAACTTGTAGATTTAACCATAAAGTTTTTAAACGATAATCAGGTATCATTACTTGCAGAAATACTTTATGGTGGGTTTGACCTCAATCTATTAATAGATAGTGATATAACCCTACAAGAATTAATGAAAAGCAAAGGTGGATTAGATGAGTAATGTATTATCAATAGATATAGAAACAGGGAATACTGCGGCAGATATTGGTGGGTGGAATAATACTCACATGTGGAAAGTAACATGTGTTACTACATGGGATGGAAATAAAGGTATTGTTTATATGGATAATGATTTAGAAATGAAAGAAGATATTGAAGTTAAAAGTTTAAGAGATCTTAAATATGATTTGGATGACCACTTTCAAAAGGGTGGTAAATTACTAGGTCATAATATTATTGCTTTTGACCTACCAGCACTTAGGGATTCAATGGATATTTATATTACTAGAAAGTATTTAGAAGATAAGGAAAACAGGTGTATAGATACTAGTGCATTGGTAATGAAAGAAAGTGGCAAGCGCATACATTTAGATAATTTGGTTAAGTGTACTTTGGGACAAGGTAAATCCGCTAATGGTTTGCAAGCGGTAGATTGGTGGCATGAAGGTAAGCATACAGAAATAGCAAAGTATTGCTTAGTAGATTCACAATTAACATATGACCTTTGGAAGTATGGTTGTGACAATGGTAATGTAGATTATTTTGATGAAGATAATAATCTTATGAATAAGTTAGACATAAATTGGTAATTGAGTATTGAGTGTTAAGAAATTGGGTCGGGGTCTTTTTAGGCTTCGACCCTTTTTTTTACGTTTTTTAGGACTTATGAGCCAAACCTAATTTTTTTCCTTATTTTGGTAATGTACTTTTCGATGACAATTTGCACATAGAACTTGACATTTATTTATTTCTTTTATAATGTCATTCTTTCCATAGCCTTTAGCAACCATAACTGAAACTGCTTTTTCTTTATTAGCATTAGTGTGATGAAATTCTAAACAGGCATAATGGGTTTCTCCACAAGTTTCACAAGATTGTTTCATTTTATATTCTTTAAACCATTTGCGTATTTCTTGCTTGCCCATTTAACCACCGTTTTTTCTTTTCCTCCATTCTTTTTTAATCCAATTTAAAGCCGAGTGTCCAAAAACAAAAGCAAGAAAGTAAAATGTTAATTCTATTATTACTGCTGCTATTAACAATTCCCCTTCCATACATTGCTCGTAGTCACCTAATGATGAACATATTTCTGCCATATAATCAATAGTTAATATAAGGACATATTATTTAACTATATACTATGGGGGTATCACATAAAGTTAATACCAGTTAGCACAGTTACTAATACAGTCATAGCAGTAATGCCTACTTTTTTAATTAGTTGAATGTCTTTTTCTATATGATTAAGATGATTACTTTCTATAATAGAAACTCGATAATCAATATTACTAACATTAGACACAAGCCAATTAATCTTTCCTTCCATATCTCGGTTTAATACTTCATCTAAATCTTCCATTTAATCACCTCAAGGTAATGCTTCTGCGTTAAGTGTAGCCGCATGATTCACTATTACTGTATCTGTACCATCTGAAACTGTGCATCTTAAATTGTAAACAACAGTATCAATATGTCCTGCACTAGTAGGAGTTGCACCTAGAATTGCTAGTGAATTATATTGTGCGGCATTTGTTGTTCCTGCTGCGGCTACGGAAAATACATTTGAATCATCCCTTATTTCTTGATTAGTCC
>Ga0209337_1000952_pt1 | contig 22533 bp, 22 predicted proteins | sample LinPmetageLP53_FD_184044 | JGI IMG/M metagenome (GOLD analysis project Ga0209337, IMG submission 184044) | Marine viral communities from the Pacific Ocean - LP-53 (SPAdes) (version 2) | ecosystem: Environmental > Aquatic > Marine > Oceanic | place: Pacific Ocean | collected 2010-02-08 | reverse complement strand
TGTTATCAGCAAAACCAACTCTTGCCTTACTAAGGCCACCGTCTTGCTTTAAAATAATTGAAGCATTATCATCTTCACCACTGTTATCTGAATCTGCTTCTATGAGTAGAACTGCATCTCCAGTGGACTTAACATGGAGAAGTTCAGTAGGTGCGGTAGTTCCAATACCTAACTTACCAGCACCAGTTAAGGTCATTTTTTCTGTTGCTGTTTCTGATACAGCAGTCTTAAATTTTAATCTTGTAGTGTTAGCAGTAGAACTAAATGTTTGTTCAGCCACTGCTTCAATACCAGCAGCAACAAGTCGAGAATCTCCAGAAGAACTTTCTTCATAAGCTTGGAAGTCAATTGTACCAATAACGTCATCTGTAACAACTGCAGATTCACCAGATTGTAAAGTTAGTGCAAATCCCCCTACATCTCCAGTTTGAGAATTTCGTAAATTCAAACCAGAATTATGGATATGCCGAATAGTAATTTCTTGATCAGCACCAAAAACAACCTTTTCACCATCTGTTGATAAAAATACAGCATTAGGTGTATTAATAGAATTATTAAATGTAGCTTTACCAGCGTTACTCATGTCAAGTGTTAGGGCAGTAATACCAGAACCACCATCACTACCTTTAAAGAGAATATCACCGTCAGATATTAAATTATTTATATCAAAATCACCACCTGAGCCATTATCAAATGAACCGTATCTGGTGCCGTTATTGTAAAGAATAACAACTCCTTCATCTGCAGCATCTAAATGAATACGTCCATCTGCATCTAAAGTAAGCAGTCCATTATTACCAGCAGTATCTACAGTTGCTAGTGTGGTGGCACCATGTGTACCAGCAGTTATCTTGAAGGTGTCGTCAGTATCACCAGTTATGGTTAGAACTTTACCGTCTAGACTTATGTAATCTACAGTTGCACTGTCAGCAACAATAGCACCTGTAACTGTTGCACCTGTGGCAGTTGTTGCAAGTTTTGCAGAATTATCATGATAAAGATTAACTGCACCATTGCTATAAAAAGCTGCTAAACTTTCTCCTGCTGATTTTAGAAAAACTCCACCGCCGTTTGTGGTTTGTATATTAAAATTACCTGTGCCTTCTTCAGATATATAACTATCAGAACCATCATGGTAAATCTTTAGATCATCACCAGCGCCGAATACTGCTTTTGCATTATCGGCAAAAGTTACGTCACCAGCAAAGGTAGCACCTGCATTAAAGAGTGCTTTACCAGCTTCGCTCATATCAAGTGTTAGGGCAGTAATGAAAGAACCACCGTCTTTACCAGAGAATTTTATATCTTGATCGTCTACGTTGCTCCTGATACGAAAATCAGACCCACCCGTAAAAAATTCACCGTAGTTTGTGGCACCTTTGTGAAGATAGATAGAACCATAAGTACCATTAGAATCTAACCGAATGTAACCATCTGCATCCATAATAAGTGCAGCATCATTACCTGCGGTATCTACTGTTGCTAGTGTGGTAACGCCAGCAGTGCCAGCAGTTATCTTAAACGTATCATCAGCAGAACCTGTTATAGTGAGGACTTTGCCATTTAGATTTATCTCATCAATGGTAAGGCCGCCGAAGGTGGGGCTGTCCGCTTGCGCGAGACCCTGATCAATCGCCTTCACGTCAGCCAGCGAGGTAAGCTCGCTGTCCATCAGCGCCCCCGCTGCCGTGACATTCGTCGCGTCGGTCACATTCGCCAGCGCCTCGATGCCGGCCAGTTTGGTTTCTTCGGCAGTCGTGTATTGTGCCGTGGCTGCATTGACACCGTTGATCGTAGTCGTCGTCAGCGCGGTGATTGTCTGAGCTGCACCTGTGGTGCCGGTGATTGCGCCACCGGTAATAGCCACGGCGCTGGCATCTTGATCGGCCATAGTCCCTAAAGCGGCGACGTTATCATAGGCTTCAACGAATAAGATGTCCGAGGCAGACAGCGCAGCGAGGCCCGTGATCGAGGTGCCGGTCGTGGCTGTGTAGTCAGCATCGTCCAACAGGACGCCGTTGAGGAACACCCTGATCTGACCGGCGGTGTAAGCCAAGGTTGCGGCGTCATCGTCAGCGCCGGAGACAGATGTTTCCGCACCAGAAGCAGTGTAGGTGAACGTAGCCCACGTTCGGGCACTAAGACCAATCAGCCATGCGCTGCCATCGTAGACCTTAAAGTAGTCGTTTGCTGTATCGAAATAGATGTTGCCCTCAACCAGCACACCTCCCGCGTTATTGGTCGTCGGGTTCGACGCGTATGGCCCAAGATAGTAGATGGACATGTTAGTGATGTCTGCGGGGTCTTTGTTCTCTAGCGTGAGACCCGCGTTGTCCCAACCAACAAGCTGATCCGCCGTAGGTGTAGCGACCGTGAGGTTCGCACCAGAGGTGTCACCGTCCGACAGCTTGAACGAACGGGACACTTCGTCGTTCAGTTGCTGGGACAGCATCGTCAAGATATCGAACTGCTGCTCGACGTTGTCAGACGGGAACGGGTCGTTCTCTACCAGATCGAGCCCCTGCGTGAACTGTTCCTGCCGGATGATGACCAGCGTCTCCCCGCTCGCGGGCGCGGTCCCCATCGTGACTGTGCCACCGGCTGCGACTGTTTCACCCGCCACCGTGTAGTGTGTGGTGAGCAGCTTGGTGGTCTCAACGCCCGTAGCATCCACGACCAGGACGACCTTCAGATCGTCGTCGGCGAAGAACAAATAGGGGAAGCTGAACGCAGTGGTGCTGCCGTTGCCCGCGTATGAAATTCGGTTAGCTGTTGAAGATATGGTCATGGTTCACCTCAATGGTATATTTATAGCATGTATCGTGTTAGCGGTTCAACGGACGCCCTCGAATATGCGGTCTCCGCCCCCGAATGGGACGGCTTGCGAGGGGGAGGGTAGCCCCAGTCTGGGCATCAAGGACACTTGGTCATTTTCTTTCTTCATACGCGCTTCCATCCTCGACAGAGAGCCGGGGGACATCATCTCCCCCATTTGGTATAGCACCAGATAATCCAGCGCGAGGCGGGTGTAAAACAGGTTAATAAAGGGCGTGTGGTTGACCGCCGCGCGAAACGCGCTTGACGCTGCGCCGCCGGGTTCATCATCCCGCAGGGATTGAAATATGTCCACCACACTGTCAAACGAACCGGCGGTCGGCCCCATGAGAGACGACACCGCGCCGCCACCGTACCGGTTCTTGAGATCACCAAACAGCAAGTCACCATAAATACCAAAACCTCCCCCTTGCATGGCAGAGGCCAAGAAAGTCTTCCAATCGCTGGGGTCTCTCGGTTCGCGTCCTTTAGCTAAATCTTTGGCGCTCATGGCGAGATAGCCAAACGCGATGTTCCACGCCAACAACGTGGCGACCCCTTGGATCGCACCGTTGCCGCTGGTCAGCGCCTCTTTTATAGACATGTCGCCGCGCCCGTATATTTCACGGGCGAGGGGTTTCTGTATCACCGCCCCCGTAAAGGATTTGAACAACATCAGGTGCCGCATGAACTCCCCCTCTATGGTCCCGGGGCGAGTCCCGCCGTAGAGGTAAGCCCGCGTTTTCACGTCGGGTTCGATCACCGCAGTTGTGGACCGGTCAAAAAAGTAAGACCTAAATTGTCCTTCTATCTCTTCCTTTAACCGCCGTATCTTTGCCGGTGTTGGTTTATCGATAAGCGCCGCGAACACACTGTCGTCCAACTTGGACACGGTTTCCGGGGTCATATACATACGCCCGTCGTCGGCCTCTTCGACGCCCTTCTGCAACACCCCCCATTTGCGCTCGTCCAACCCATATAGGTTCAAAACCCGTTTCAGGTCGTTATCTAAATCCGCGTACCCTTTATGCGCCTGAGACGCCAAGTCGTGGGAGCGCGCACGCGCAAACCCTGTGCGGAGTTTATCTGTCCACCAGCGCAAACCATTAAACTTGAAGTATGTGCTGGTGATCGAGGCCATCTTACCGGGGCGGCTGTCGGACGCATCGAAGCGTTTAGTGGCCGAAGAGTTCAACCCGTCGTGAAGCACACCCACCATAGACATCAATCGGGCCGTTTGGTGTTTGGGCACACTGCTAGCCAAGGAGCCGAGTGCCTCCGACAACCCTCCCAACACAGTCCCACCTTGGTAGCGCACCTCACCCGCGTAGAAGGGCACATCAGATATCCCCGACAACACCGCGCCACCCAGTTTTGACCACATCTGCACCGCTCGTACACCCTGCGAAATATCAGCGAGCATGTGGTTTCCGGGTATCCGGGCTTGTCCGTTAATATGGGGCCAGAATTTGGCGAAGATGTTATTGACTATAGTGTCGGCTTTCTTCAACGCGTCGGCGTCCCCCGTCCGCTTAACGTCCCGGAGTAGCCGCTCGGTCACCGCCTCTAGGTTGGCTTGGGCGTTTGGGCCAAGATGCTGTAGCACGCCTATGTCCTGCGCCATCTTCTCCATACCATATATAACACTTTCGGTTAGCTTCCCCGCACCAAAGGCTTGGTGGTAGTCAAACTCGGCGTCGGCGTCTATGAAGTGCAGCACCCGCTCATGGCTCATCTTTTTCCCAATGTTCGCAAAACCTTTGAGAGATGACGTGGGGTTGTCCCGCGTGGTCAGATGCACCCCCGACGCGAACTCAGTTCCAATACCCTCCAGTATTTTCAGCCGCTCAGCATCTTCCACCACGTCGGGGAATGTGCGCTCCCAGTCGAGCGTCTTATACATGCGCTCCAACCATGCAGGTTGGTCACGGTAAATCCGGCCCATGTCATGGGTTTGTTTCATCAAATACCCGGGGATGCTGCCTATGTCCGCGCCGTGCTGGTTAGCCAGCAGCCGCATAGCCTCGGAATGCTTGCGGATTAGTTTAGCCATAGTGACAGCTTCAGGTGGGAGCTGGGAGAAATCGGGAGTGGTTTTATCCATCTCATGCGTAGCGCGCCATATCTCACGGTCCATCGCGCCTTTAACAAACAGCTCATGGACACCCGCGTCCAACATGTCAGCGTGGAGCCCCATAGAATGTTTGGCGAACAAGGAACCTTGGGCGTTCGCCACGCTGGCCCTGGAGCCTTGGCGAGCGCCCTTTACCACGCCCATCAATATGGCCTCCAACCCAAACGCGGGGTTATCCGCCCATTGGGTCTGGGTGTAGTCGTACAGCTCGGCTTGTTTGACTTTGTTGAGCGCGGCGTTCCGCTTCTCTAAGACCGCCTTCGCCATGATATTGTCGCCGACCGACTTAGCGGACGCGGACAACCTACCGAGGTCGCCATCACTGGCGTAGCGGGTGAGCGCGGGTTCAAGGGCAGTGGCAATCTGATCGAACTCGGACTCGGAGACATCACGCCCCATCGCCTTGCTGACTTCAGTGAGACAGTGCTGTAGACCCATCTAACTTCTCCTTGAGCAGAGTGCCAGAGCTTCTATCCCTTTACTCTGCTCCCCCGCCAAAGTGAGTACCGCGTCCTCTATACCCAGATCATCATCAATATCCAAACCCCGTGCCTTTAGGTCTGACAGTTGCGACAGCGCATCAGCTAGCTCCGTGTTTGCAGCGGACACCACGTCGGGGGTGTCGGTGTGGGCCGCCAGAAATTCATCGATCTCTTGAGCAGCCTCAAAATCGGCAAAACGATCAGAGCGGGCGTTGAAAGTAGCCTCGATTTCCTCCGCGATGCCGGGGGTGCGATCACGCTCAAATACGGTCTCCACACGAAACTCGGGCTCCTCACGGGTACGCTGCCCCGTAAAGGCATCAACATCCGCTTGCGCGCGTTGATACAGCGGCGTGATATCCTCGGACATGTCCCGCTGCTTAATGTCGATGTCTTGTAACTCCCGGCGCACTCGGCGCATATCAGGACTGTCCTCGGATTTTACCGAAGCCGTGAATTCGTCGAGTTGAGCGCGCAGAACATCCAACTCTTTGCGTATGCGTTTCTGTTGACGCGCGCCCGATCGCTCAAGCTGATCCTCTTTTTGCGCGATGGTCTCTCGCAACTCACGGGATTGGTCGAACGCACGCTGTTCGCGGGGGGCTTCTAAATCCTCTAATGTTTTACGCAGGAAATCCTTGCGTACTTGGAGATCGTCGTAACGGCGCATCAGCACCGGGTCCAACTCTCGCACTATGTCTTCCACATCCGGCGAGGCCAACTCGGGCGTGCGGCCTTGCACTAGCGTGCGCCGCTCGGTGGCCCGGACGGGCGTGAACGCCCCCATGACTGTCAAATCAACGTTCCGGTCAGTTGTCATCTGCGCGAGTGCGCTTCGTGTGAACCCCTCCCGTGTCTCCATATCAACTCGGCTCAACGCTTCTGCCGCCGCGCCTTGATTACGCACTTTGTCTAAATCACCTCGGACGGCGTCTAGGGCGGCACCACCACCAGCGTGCAACCCTCCACCTAAGACGGTCCCAAACGCGATGTTCAAGAGAGTGTCATTCAAGGTGTAGTCGGCCTGTTCCGCCGCCGTAGCCGTCATTATGAAAGGCTCGACCGCCGCCGCGCCCACAGTACCCTCGACTGCGCCCACTTTCGCACGGAGTGCCGCGCGGCTAGCTACTGTAGTTCGCCCTGCCAGTAACGCTCGGTAGCGCAGCGTGTTAACGACAGGGATAAACGCAGACGCTAGGTTTATGGGGTCGAGCATGGTGACCCCAAATCCAACACCTAAGCGCGCCGCACCTGTGGCTAAGTTCTGCTCGGCGCGCTGGAGTACCTGTTTCCGGTCGTTCTCCACCTTTTTCCGCGCGATGATAATGTCCAAGGCTCGTTTAGTGATACCCATGGACGGTGCCTTAATCTTAACACCCGCCTCGGCGATGCGCTCGTCGGCCATCTCTTTAGTCAGTATTTGGTCGGGGGTTATCCGAGACTTGAAGAAACCGGGGTCGCTGGATTCAATCAACTCCAAGGAGTTGGGTTTGCCCATCATGCGTTTACGGGACACCGGGTCCATCGCCATTATCTCGGGCTTAACCCTAACCCCCGCCGACACGTCGCTTAACTCGAAGGCCCGCATTATCGAGTCGAGCGGAGAGAACACCCACGCCTGTTCTGCCTCGGCCTTCAGCACCTCGGACATCGGGGCAGTGAACTCACTGGATAGTTTAGTGCTTCGAGTCGCTGGCCCTGTGGTAAAGATGGGTTGATGGCTCATTTCGGTATTTTCCGGGTCCCGACGCGGCGGGGTGTGACGGGGGTTGACGGCGGTGACTCAGGTCCCATATTACGCAACTCGCGGCCACCGGGGCCGGGTTGTAGCCCCATCTGTTTCAGTGCGGCCCATGTAAAGCTAAGCGGGTGCGCGCCGCCTTGGTCGTCCGTTGTCTGAACGGCGTGCCCAAACTCATCCACCAGTACTAAACCGCTCTCATCGGCTGAGGTCACCCAACTGCCATTAGCGGCCAAAGAGCTGGCAACTTGGTCCGAAGGCATAACCCCTCCGTTCAGGTCAACAACAGGGCTGATGTTAAAGACATCCAGAGAGCGTTTCACTGTCGCTGCGCCAAGGGCCACTTCGTCGGCGTCATGCTCAACCGGCACCCGGTATTTGTTGACGAAGGTGTAGTCCTTACCTATCAGCCCATCAAAAGCCTTTGTCACCGCCGCATTGGGTGTCATACCTTTGGTCATATAATACATAGCCAGATGCTCAACGCCGGACTTGTAATCGGCGGCGGTCGATATAGCCCCCTGCGCCGCCAAGGTGCCGTTAAAGGCGAGCATTTCTCCCGCCACCAACCCCTGCATTGTTTTATTAAACCCTGTATCTTGAGATGAGGGGATTAACGATTTCATCTCTTTTGCGGGTATGGACAAGGCTCTAGCTAAATCGATACTGACCGTGTTGTTCTCCAAATCCCCGGCGATCCGCGCGAGCGCCCTGTGCGCGCCGGTTATCACCTCTTTGGTCTCTAACTGCCGCGCGACCGTAGGCCAGTGATTGCCCCACTTACCGACTTGCGCGGCCATCAAATCTCGTAGGTCTTCCGCGCCTTCGGGGGTTTGCTCCACGGATTCAAGGGAGGTTTTAAACTGGGCAAGCTCGTTCCGCGTCAGGAGTTGGGGGGTGGCGATGCCCGCTCGCGCTTGCGCGGCGCTCAACGTCGCCACGTATTCGTCGCGTGCGGTCACCGCCGCAATCTGTGCGGCTTCGTCTTGTGGGTTCTGGAGCGCGGCGGCGGCTTCAGTGTGGTACTGCGATTGCGCGCGCGCTACACTGGGGTGTATCTCACCCATATAAGTCACCGGGTCACTCTTTAGCCGGTCTAGGTGCGCCGACTTAGCTACGCCAAACGCTCGTAAGGTGGCCTCATCCTGCTCAACATTACCCGGGCGGTCAGTTAAGTTGCGCCGTAACTCCACCTCCGCCGCTTCTATCTGCGCCGTGGACATATGCCGGACGCTGCGGTAGGTGTCCCCCGCCGCCTTAGCGATGTTCAAATCTTCTATCAACCGCTCTTGCTCGCGGACATCCGCCACGTTCGCGCGTATATCCGCTTCGGTCGTGGAGACTGGTATCCCAAAAACAGCTTCTTTCAGGTCAGTTCTCACGTCGGCTATGAACTCGGATTCAACCTTATCCGCCAACAGCTTCTGGCCCTGTAGGGCAGAGTTGTGTACGCGGGCAAAATCAGCGGCGTCCATACGGTCTTGAAACTTCTCCAAATCCCCCGTCGCCGTCTCTAACTCTTCGGGCGTGCGGGCTGCGCCAATGCGACTGACGAAGCTGGCAGCGATAAAATCGCTCTCGGTGGTTTTCTTCAGGTTCGCGGCCACGTCAGCTTCCATACCCGACGCGTCGATGAGCCTCTCCGCGCGCTCCATGTTCTCCTGAAGGGCGGCGGGGTTTAAGCGCACCCCGTTCTGCAAATCTCCAAGCCCGGTTTTGACATCCCCCGCGATTTTCTTAGCCCGTGAACCCGCCTCGAATACCATAGCTTTTCTAACGGACCCTGCGCGGAGGCGGGCGAGCCCGAGTTCTAGTCGCTGTTTATTTTCGGGCGAGACCTGACTAAAGTTTTTCTGAAACTCTAGCCCAAAGTTGCTTACCTCATCGCGCACCGAGTCTGTAAACCCGTGCGCGCCGGGTTGCGCCTGTTGAGACAACTCCAGTTGACGGGCGGTGAACTCGGTCTCGGCCTTAATTAACGCGGTTTCAATCTCGACAGCGTCAGACCGGTCGGCGCGGGCTTTTAACTCGTCACCAAACTCCGTAATAGCTTTACCCGCTTCTATCAGCCCACTGCCACCACCGAACATGTCGGCGGTCGCCTGTTTGACACGGATGCCACCTTGGACGTTAGCGGGCGCTGAGAAAATTTTGAGCATCAGAAATCCCCTAACTCCATTCCGGTTGCACTGGCGTCAAAACTATCGGTGCTACTTCCACCAAATCCGCCCGCCGCTTTTCCGGCACCCTTCAGCAACGAGCCAAACGCTTGGGTGTTACCGGCTTGGCGCGCAGCGGCACCTTGCGCGCGGAACAAGGACGCGCTGGTGGTCAAGCCTAAAGCCTCTAACTCTCCCGCGTGGAGGATGCTATTCACGTTCAGTTCTTCCTCCATCACGCTGTCTTCCAACAGGTCCATAGAGGCGTCAAGGTTCGATCGAGCCCGTAGCGCACCCGTCCTGATCCTACCGGCGCGCGCCTCACGTCGGGCGTTCTCAGCCGCTGCCTGTCGTGCGGCGACGGCGTTATTCTGGGCCACCTGTGCGTTGAAGTTCGCGGCCTGTTGCGCGGCCTTACCTTGGTTCATCGCGCCGACAGCGGAGACCGCAGAACCGGCAACCGCAGCCACTAGGGCCACCTCTGCGCCGGTCATAACACCCTCGCATACAGCGCGCAGTCATCGCCGTTTGGGTTATACGCTCTCATCCGCTCGGCTTCCAACTTGAACCCCAGCAACTGGACCCAACGATGACCCTGCTCGAAATCGCAGTCCACCGTTGCCTCAATGCGCTGCATGTAACAATCGTCGAGAAAGCTCTTAACCTCGCGGTGAATTTGCATAAAAGCGCCGTGACCTGTCTCCGATAAAAACCCCCACGCGATCGCGCGCCCCTGCCACATCGGCAAGATACCCATCGACGCGACTGGCGACCCGTTCACCACGCCGCTGAAGGAGGGAAACTCTTCCAACGCTTTGGCCTGTGCGGGCGTGACCCAGTTGCTTAGATACTGCTGCGCCGACTGAAGCTCAAGCTGGGCGATGTGTTCCGCTTGGAACGGTACGACTTCCATCTAACGATCCTGCGTGTGTTGCTGTGCCATCACCGCCTCTATGGTAACCGGGAACGGTTGTGTTTGGCGATAGAAGACGTGGTTGTCGGAACTATACTCGCCGTCCCACTCAAACTCCAAATCACCAGTGTATAGTGTCACCGCCGTGTCCATCGCGTCACCACCCTCGCGGAGTACAATGGCGTCGAGGTTGGCCGCGCCGGGGCCGACATACCCACCCAACATAGAGAGGAACCTAATGATAACGCGGTGCATACGAGTCAGCTTACCCTGAGAGGTGCCATCTCTGGCTCCTACGTCCGTGCGTAGTGTCTGGAAGTCGGACGTATACGCCAAACCAACTTGGGCTTTCGACGTGGACCGGTCGAGCGTAATCGCGCCAGAGGACACGGTTTTATTTGTGTGTGCCGCACCTTCGGCTAAGATGGTTACACTCTCTCCTTCCAGATGATCCAGCCCCGCTAAGGTGTTTACCCGCGCGCGAACTTTACCAGCGGAGATGTACGTGGTGAGCGCAGAACCGTCGATCGCAGGGTGGATGTCACCCGCCGATGTATAAGTTGTGTATCCTGTGCCGTTTACGCCAGCTAACTCAAACGTGTTAGCCGTGACGTTCGCCACCGTATAACCCAACCCGTTTAACTCAGTCATCCCCAACACATTGAGGATGGTGATCTCGTCGCTGTTGCTCAACCCGTGCGCGGCGGCGGTCACCACAACTGGGTTAGCCTGAGTCGCCGCCGTGATAGTTGTGCGGAGCTTGGTGTTGCTAAAAAGCTCGAAGGTGTTCGTGGTCTGCTCCGCGACCCGGTACGCGTTGGTGTTCAGCTCGGTCATACCCTTGACCTCGGTGATACGAACCTCCGTGCCATTCGCAAAACCATGACTCGCTGCCGTCACGACAGCGGGGTCAGCAGAGGTCACCGCAGTCATCGTCAACGGCACATCCAGCAACAGCCCGCTATCAACGAAGAACGCGTCCTCGGGGTCGTTGCTATCCTCCCAGTAAGGCTTCATGTACTCGATGTACCTCCGGGTGCTACCGTTCACCACCCGCTGCACCACCATGTATAACTCGTCTGCATCACCCGCCGTATTGGGGATGACCGCAACACTCTCGACCTTGGCCTGAGTCGCCGCCGCGTCACTCGTCCCGCCCACAATGTGGCGAGCCCACCCCACCACCTCTTGGTTACGCTCGTAGGTGACCGACAGAAGAGTACCGTCAACAAGACACGCCCACACAACATTCTGGGGCTCGGCTTGGTATGCCATTTCTTTAAGACCGGAGCGCGACACATGCTCCGATACCAAGGTCAGGTCGGGGGCGCGGAATCCATCATCTTCAAACAAGTAAGCCAACTCGCGTAACTTCCGCCCCGCGCGCTGGACAAACAAAATGGCACGCCCCGCTCGTATCGGGGTTATGCCGCTCTTGCTGCCGTAGCCGGTGGAGCGTTTAGACTGCACATTAGAGGGTGTGGTCACATCGCCCGTGTCGGACGGTCGGGTCAGCCACTCGCCGCCGACAGTGCCGGTGAGTAGCCCCTTTTCGTCGTCGGCAAACCACTCGATGTTGTTGACTGTGTCACCACTCAGATTGTCGGTGACCGCGTTGTCATCGACCACCGTGCCGTCTTCTTCAGTCGGCGCGAAGTTCTCGAAGTCCCCCGTGCGGCTCATGTCGATCCGCTGCGGGGTGTCAGTCGGCCCTCCAAACACCAAACGGTTCTGGTGGAAGGTCACCGCGCCGGGGAACCCGGTCGTCGTAGACCACACGCCCAAACGCCAATCGGCGGTCGCAGTCGTGGCCGACGCGTCAGGGCCATCGATCGTCGCGGTTACGTGGGTGGTGTCGGTGAAGGCTGTGATGGTCAAAAAAGTGTGATTGGTCGCAGGGTCTTTCCACCGGATCAACCGGCCAACATCCGTAGACTTGAACCCGTCACCGCCGTTTATTCCCGTCACCGCCGATGCGGTAACTGTCACTGAACCCGTCGTCGCCGATAGGCCCAGAGTGGTGGTCGTCGTGTTGGTGTTGAAGAACGGCCCGTCTTGGAACGTCAGGTCGGTGATCGTCCACGCCGTGTCGGACGTACGCGATATCTTCCGGGGAGTGTAACCTTTATGCACCACGTACAAGATGTCGGCGCTCTGTGTGAACTTCAGTTCAAACAGATCAGCCGTGGTGTAGGTGGTCGTCAGCTCGATCGTCTGCGCGGCGGTGCCCGCTGATGAATAGGCCGTGAACGACGACCCGTTGATGTCGGTGCCGTCGATGTCCTGTAGCTCGTATGTATTAGTGGTTTTATCCGCCACCAGATAATATTTGTCGTTCAACTCGGTCATGCCGACGACGCCAGTAATAAACACCTCGTCACCGTTGCTGTAAGAGTGCCCGGTGTCGGTTACCACCACAGGGTTCGCAGCGGTCGCCCCTGAAATGGTGGACGTGCTGGAGAGGATAGCGCCGTTATCTTTGTAGAACCGGCAGTACAGATTACCGAACTCGATTATGTATGCCTGAGTGGTGGAAAACTCGAACCGGACGACCCGAGTAGCCAATGAACTTGTCTTCACCTCTTTGACAAACACGGTGCCGGGGCGACGCTCTACCGGCCCTTGTACCAGCGGCACAAAGTTGAGACAGGTTTGCAGCCCGGTCTTGTATCGATCGATGTCCGGGCGACCATACAACAACGGCGACATCTCGCCGCCGTTAAAATTATTCTGTATGCTGCTAACTTTTGCCACTAGAGCCTCGCGTTGATCCAGCTATCCACGGGCTCTTCCTGCGGAGGCCGCTCAAACGCATTCACCCGACGCGCCTCTTTGCGCGCCGACACGTAGAGGCTCATAGCGTCCTCCTTCTTCTGATTTGATTGGGTGACCTTCTCGGCAATCTCCATCGCAATCCGCGCCACCAACAGCTCCACAAACAGCTGGTCAAAAGTGTTAGGGTCGGTGACCTGTCGAACATACACCAACTTGATAGGGGATGAGGCGTTGGTCAAAATCTGCCGCCCCTCAATCTGGAAATCATCTTGATTAGTGGTTCCGCCGTGCCCGTTGGTCGGAAGTATCCGCAAACAATCCGATGGCATTTGGTACTGCTTGGCGTACCCAAACACAGGGTCGGTGGAACTCGCGGCCACAGCCACGCGCGCTCGGGCAAAACTCCAAGGGTGTGCCCGCAACTCCAAATCACGGGCGTGGGCGTATATACGATTACACGCCCGACCCGCGACGGTGTCCTCCACCAACGTGGAGATAGATTTTGCGCCCAACGACTGGAGCGCGAGGTTGCAGATACTGACTTCGTCAGTCATGGACTACCCCCACGTAGAACAAGGGCGGCGCAGTGCGCCGCCCTCACTCAGTTAGTCAAGAACCCAAGTACAAGTGAGCGAGATAGCTCCCGTTCCATTTGCACCCGCGAGGGACACCGTAACCGGCACACCATCTTCGTTGGCGTCACAAACCGTGTGACGACCCAACGCCTCAGTGAGCGCCGCGCCCGTCACCGCGATCGCGGTGGACGCCGCTGCCGCTTTGTACTCGTCCACATCAAGAGCGACGGCATCGCCAGCGCTATCGGTGTGAGCCGCGTAACCTACGGACAACGTGGTGGACGACCCCAAGGCGGCGTGAGCCACTTCCATCGTCAAGATACGCGCGCCATTGGGGAGGTTGAACATGTGAATGTCCGACTGTTCCGCAGAAGCGACGTAGTTGGCGTAAGACACCCGAACACGGCCAGCGTGTTCGTTTGGCTTAATTTTGGTCTTGGGAGAGTTCTGGTCCCACTTGGTCTTTTGAACACTATAAACCGTAGCCATGATTTAAGCCTCCGAACAAGTGATTGCGACGACCTTCTTTTCCTCAACACGGGTCGCCCCAAAAGTGCCGCTAACGTACACTTGCGTCGAGTAAGATTTGTCTGCGCGTTCAGAAATCTGGACGTTAATGTCGTTCCAGAGTCCAAGGTGAAGGCCCGACTTGGCCCAAGTAACAACCGTCCGATCCGTGCCCGAGAGCGCGAGGCGTTGGCTGTCGATGAAATTAAAGCCCATGAAGGCTTTGATGCGACCATCGACGAGGACCGGCCTATCGGTGAAATCCAAGCTGATGGCTTGGGTCTGACCTAACAGGTCGTCGTGCTGTTGTGCGCCAATGGCGCAATACAGTGGCTCGTTGTCCACATCGACTTCCGCTGCGATCAGCAACTGCATTGCCTCTCGCAACTTGACGACCGTGAGACCACCAGCCGTGGTCCCAGCAGTCTGAGCCGCAGGGAACGCCGTGCTGGTCGTACCATCTTCACCGGTCAGGGAGGTTCCCGTGGCGGCTGCGATGATAGTGTCGTCCATCGCGCGTCCGAGAGCCATAGCGCCATTGATGGCGTAAGGGCTGGTCGGGTCGGCGATGACACGGAGTTTATCCTGGTCGTCGATAAGATCGGCCCATTCGTAATCGGTGGGGAAAACCCAACGCTTATCATGGGGGGTTTCGATCAGGGGCGTATCAGCGTGGCGAGTGGTCTTGGCTTGTGCAATGACCGCGCCTAACTGGTTTACTGCGGCTCCGCTTTTACCGTGGTAGCTGTCTTCCATGACCGCACCACGAAATTTGGAACCCCGCTGTTGAAGCAGATGCTCAACAGTCGATTTATAGTCAATAATTGACCAATCGAGGATTTCATTAGACATGATTAAAATGCCTTCCTTCTATGGGTTTCACATAAAAGCTGAAGGCTTATCCGGCGAGCGGGGCCAGTACTAAGGCTTTATAATCGGCCCACATGGGTTATCGACGTTGCCCGTTCTACACCATCATTGGTGCGCTATACCTCGGATATTAACCGGAATGTGGTTAAAGTGCAAGTGCGGCCTAATAATGATTACGCGGGGGCTCATCGAGGCATACACATATCAATAACCGCTCTTCTTCGTCATTCTCTTAGCACCAGATTTCTGAGCCGCCTTAGTAGCAGCGGCTTTCCCCTTGGGCGTGTAGGGGTACGTCTTGGCTTTCCCACTCTTGGTCATAACTTTAGGCATTCTGTTATCCTCTCGTAAGGTTTGTTGGCGGTCACGCTGTCTGGCCCCTTCGTCTTCTTCGGTTTGAAACCTCGGAGCCCGCCGTCTTCGGTTCGACATCGGGCGCAACCAGTGACACGTCGTTCATATACGCGTCGAACAAGCGCGCAGCTTCCATAACACTCTCGGAACCCACCAGACCTTTGACGCTGACCGCTAACTTCAGCGCCTCCAGCCGTGTCTGTGCGCTCACCCTTGCAGACCTGTCATCATGCGCGCCAGCTCGGACTTACGTGCGATCGTCGCTTTATGTGACGGGTGCATCCGGTCGGCCCACTCTGGGCTCGCCATGAGCTTACTCATCTCATCCTTCGCCTGTGCTGGCGACAGATGGTTGGGGCTGACGACCTCGCCCGTGTCGAAGGTGTCGTCGCCGATCTTACCTGCGATCCTCAGGAACATATCCATCGAACCTTTGGCACCAAGTGTCGCGCCAATGGACTCAAGCTCTGCATCGGTCATATCAAGTTGTTGCGCCGTGGCGTCAACCGTCATAACGCGCTGGTCGAAGGCCGCGCCCCATTCCTTCTTCAGTTCCGCGACCGAGTTAGTTCTCGCCGTCTCCACGGCGGAGGTCTGTTGCTGGGTCATCTCGCCCATATAGGACTGCCACGCCTCGGCGATGCTGGCAGCTTGGTCTTTACTCAACCCCGCCGTGTGGAACGCGCCAGCGGCCCAGTCCGAGAACGCGCTGTCCTGCCCCTCAACCGTGGGCAGCTCGTACCCTTTCGGCTCGTCGGGGCGCCCCAACTTACCGTAGAACGCCGCCTTGTCCTCCGGCGTGGCGTCCACTGTGGGGAGGATGACCATACGGTCTTGCTTCTCCGCGCTCATCATCTTTTCAAGATTACTGTAACTCTTGACCACGCCCTCGAACCCGGCTTTGTCGAAGCCTTTACCCTCGGCATAGGTCCGCAACTCCGCGTCAGCAAAGCCGTCCAATACAGAAGGAGTGGGTTCTGGTGTAGGTGTAGGTGTCGGGGTGGGTGTGGGCTCTGGTGTAACTGTAGGCTCCGGGTTGCCCGCTGGTGCGGACCCAAGGTCTTCAGACATGCTTTAGTCTCCGGTTGGGTTATACAAAAATTGCAGTTCGTCTTCAGTCAAATTCAAATGCTGCGTCACGCGCAACCACACCTCGCGGCGACCTTGGAGGACACCCTCCACGCGCGGGTCTGTGTGGAACGTCGATTCATTGGCGCGACAGAACTTCGCGAGGTCAGTCAGTACCTTCCTGGAATACCCACCCGCGAACGTCTGGCGGTACGCCTGTTGGCGGGTGCGTAGGAAGTCTCTCGCTTCACTCATCCCAACGCCTTCATAACCCCAGCGGCGGCGGGTGCCGCCTCGACCATCTGCTGCATCTGCTGCTGCTGCGCGCGGCCCTCGCGGGTCGCCTGCATCTGCCCCTCGTCGTTCAGCCACGACGCGGGCATCGCATTGATCTCAGCGAGATCGCGGAAGATCACATCCGTATTAAAGTTGTCCAGCACACTCGGGTCTTGGGTCGTGTTGACCACCGCGATCGCAGACTCAAACGTCCGCAAGAACCCTGCTGCCTCCTCCGCTCGCTGTGACCGTGATAGCGGACTATCATACTCAACCTCGAACGACCCTTCGGCCTCTAGCAGTGCCGGAGGCATCTCAGGGAGCATCCCCTGCTTACTCAGCACATCAAGCTCGCGCTCGATCATCGGCCCCAACATCTCGGACTGTTGTCTCCCCATCGTCGGCGACAGCAACGCGCCCTTCTCGCGCGCTCGCTCCAACACTTCCGTCGCGGTCATTGCTGGCGTCTCAACTAAAATCTGGAACAGGTTGACGAGGAACGCGTCATTGATGACGTTCCGCTCCATGTCCATCAGCTCTTGCCCAGCGGCAAGATTACCGGTCGGTAGCGTGTGGACCAGAGGGCGGCCTTCGGCGCTAACCCCACCGGGGTTGATTGCGCCCGCCTTCAAGCTGAACGTGTCGAGGATACCGTCGTCGTGCGTGAGCAGCACCGGGTCCACCACACGGTGGCCCTGTTTCAGCATCGTCTTCTTTTGCTCGTTCAGCACCTTGATTGACGGCAGACTGAGCATCGCGGGGCTGCGCCCGTAAATCTCTCCGGGGCCGGTCACATACCGGCTGACCTGATAGGGGAACGTGTCGAAGCCGCCCTCACTGAGGACGTGGCGTCCCTCACACGTAATGTAGGTCGATGCGAACCGTTTGCCGCGCGCGTCCAACCGTCCGGGCTCGACCTCTTCGCGCGGTCGCACACAGTGGATGATCTCGAACCGTTTGTCGGGTGTCGTCTTCGCTGCCGCGTTGACCGCGTCTGGCACTGAGTCCCAGCGCCCCGTGTCCACGCGTTGCAACATCTGCCGCGCCGTCAGTGAGTACTTCCGATACGACGTGTCCACGAACCCGGTGTGGCTCATGTCGAACAACACCTCACGCAGATCAACCGCGCGATACGCCAGCCCGCCCGTATCAGAGGAGTCCACGAACATCACCCCCGTGCCGAAGGCACCTAAGCCGATGTACACCTCATGCTGTTGGCTCGCGTAGTTTGCTCGCGGTGCGTACCGCTGCCGGAACAACACCCGCTCCGCTTCCTCAAAATAAAGTTTAACCGTGTGGTCCGCGTTCAGTGCCGGGTCCGTCGCCCGCAGCCGGTGCCACTTCTGGTTCCGGGGGGTGAGCATACTCTCCATCGCAGCGGCGAACCGCTCCAGCGCCAGCGCCGCCGTGCTGTCGAGCATCTTCTCAGTGCGCTTCTCGCCACGCGTGATGTTCATGTCCGACCGATACATCGTGTCAGAATATCGCGGTAGTACCCGATCGGCGATCTCGGTCCAGTGGGCCTCCCACGTCCCGCGCATGGCCTCAAGCTGCTCGTACCGCTTGATGATGCCGTCAGCTGTCTTCATGGCTTACTGGCCCAACAAAGTCTTCGACGCCGGGGTCGTCTCTGACGTTACCCCTTCACCGCTTGTCAACACTGTTGACGCTCGACCCTGCGCCCGTGAGCGCCGCTGCCGCGCGTCTAACGCCGCCGCTTGCACGTCCGCGCCCGACCGCGACGGCGGGGGTGCCGGTGGCGGTGGCGGTGCCGGTGCTTTTGGGGAACTAAAAATTCCGCCCATTGATATCTCCCTTTAACCAGAATCCAGTTAACACAGAGCTACCATAAAAAAACCCCCGACGCAATGGTGCGTCGGGGGGTGAGAGATAGGGAGGGAATGTAACTACGTGAATATATCATAATCCATGCCAGATGCAACCCGTGACCGATTGCGGCGCGACAGCGTACTGTCCTTGCGGTTCGTTATCTTACTGAACGTCATCGCCAACGCGTCCGCATAGTCAGGACTGGCGTGCCCGCGTTTCTTCATCTTCTCCTTAGGCTCCAACTTCAGTTGCCCTTTCAGAGTGAACTCATACATCGGCGCGCACAGGTCATCCGCCAAATCCTTAATGTTGGGCAGCTTGCCCGAAGGTAGCCAGTCCCGCAGCCGCCCCCACATCTCCGTGCGGTGATTAGCATACATGTCCTTGTCCTCCGCGCCGCCGCCCGTCCGCACCTCGTTGATCTTGAACCCCGCGCCCTTCAAGATATCCACAACCCCGCCGCCCACACCGTCACCCTCGACGAACACCGCGTCCGGCTTGTACCGATCGATCGCCCGCGCGACATGCTCCGACAACTCCACGATGCTGCAACTCTTGTACTGCTCGAACCTGACCTCACTAGCGTCCCGACCAGAGCGGAACGCTATCACCGCACTATCATCACCGAACCGCGCCGGGTCCACACCAATGACCATCGGCGCTCCAGGATCGGCGATGGCATCACGCGCGATGGCGTCGTCAACCTGCCCCCGACTGATAAACTGATAATCACCTTGCCGGGGGAATTGCCCGTAGACCTCGACCCGTGCCTGATCGCTGTCCTCGCCGTACTGCTCGATAATGCTGGTGTAGAGCGCATGGTCGTTCTCCTCGACACTGCGCCCATCAATGTTCTCATGGTCCCACTGGTCGCGATTGCCGTGGAAGCATTCAAAGAACTCGCCGGACGGGTTACGCGGATTGCTGATCGCGATCCAGAACCGGTGGGTCGTCTTGTCCGTAAAATAACCCTGCGCCACCGGCCAGATGCAACCGGGGATACCGCTGGCCTCATCGAAGAGAACCGCCATCGCCATCTGACTGTGAACGCCCGCGTAGGCATCCGGAGCTTCCTCTGACCAGAGCCGCGCCTCGATGTACCAGTACGCATCATCGTAGCCGGTCGTCTCCTTGAGCGTCTGCACCAACCAATCGGCGGGCTTCAAAGACATGATGTTATGCTCGAACCACCGGCTGTTAATCGACATCGTCGCCCATTTGCGGATTTCTGGGAACGTGGTGGATTTAAGCTGCTGCTCGGTGTTGGCGCTGACCACGACCGTGGAGGACGGCAGACAAGAAAACATCCACAGACTTATCCACGCAAGAAAAGCCGACTTGCCAATCCCGCGACCGGAGGCTCGGGCGATCTTTAAGAGTTCCGGGTCCAAGCCATGTAACTGCTTGTTGCGGTTCGCCGCGATGTGGTCGCGCATCTTGATGAGAGCGTCGAGCTGCCACTTCCGTGGGCCTTGGTGATGCTCTAAGGGTGTGCCGGGTTTGCCCCACGGGAAAGCGTACAAGACAAACTGAAGGGGGTCATCGGCGTAACCGAACAGTTTATGTATAAGCTGTTGCTCGTCGGGGTGGGGCTGTTGCTTTGCCATTTTTAGTTACACCTTATTTTCTGAAAAATTTTTCTGAAAAAATAATAAGCAGGGGCTTGGTCAGGTCCATATGATCCTGCCCGCGCCGCAATCTCGGGGGTACCCCCGTACCACCCCCCGGCCTCCGATTTTAAATGTCCGGACATTGATTGTCGCATAAACTCCATTATGGGAAATTACTTATCGTTAGTTATCAATGGGTTAGCTATTTCGGACCGTTCAACCGTGTCAGCTTCAACTGTTACGGGTCGCATATCGACGATTTGTTCGCTTATACGTTGTCGGTTAGCTTCCGCGTCGATTAAAGCCTGACCTAGATCGAGACGCACGGAAACGTCGAGCGCGACTTGCGCAGGTATACAGCGAGCTAATAGCGCCATAAATGCTTTTGGGTTTGCCTCCGCCTGACGGACAAGATAATCGCAGCCACCAGCCTTATCGAAAGCCACATGGAGTATCTCTTTTATATCTTTCGTAATTTTGTTGGGGATACCTTTTCGTGAACCCACACTACACCTCTTTTTGTGTGTTAACCAATTGTTAGTTAAAACGTACCACTTTTTCTCACTTTTTTGCAATATAGGCGAATTTTAGGTTTGACGTTATACCTTTTGGTCCTGTATTAAACGGGCTCAATTGAGATCACAACAGCCTAGGAGTTAAGCAGATATGTATCGTAAATATTTAAGCGAGGATGGTTTTGAGATCGAGCTTTTCGATCTTGACGACAACTATATAACCAGCTTCGCGACATTAAAAGAAGCCGATACTTTTATCTACACATCAACCTACACTGAAAAGAAGGACTGAAGGCGATGATCGACAAAATAGTCAACCAAGAGACCATCAAAGCGACCCGCGAGCGGACTACCAACTACCTTGCGGCTCTATTTGAACATGATTTCAACGGCGCTACCGAGACCATCCAGCCCAATGAAATGGAAATTGGCGACCACATGCTGCAGCACGGTTGCGTGTACAAAATCGACGAAATACGAATTTTCCAACATCGCGGCGACGACATTCCCGTTTATGTGGCGCTAGGCACATATGTCAGCGGGTCCATCCAGATGTACAAAATGTTTCTTGCTAGCACTCAAAACGGCTGCGCTCGTGATTTCCGAACATCCCAACAAGGTAACGCGCGGGCGCGCTGGACTCGCGTCGTAAGGTAGCGAAAGCCGGGCGCTTGGCCGACGAAAGATTAAACACCAGACGCCATGCCCTACGCGTGGCGTCGAGTGTTTAACCCGAGAGAAAGGACTGAAGACAATGAACGATTACGAACTGGATCAGATCGCCAAATCATACGCCGAAGACATTGCGGCGGAGGTAAAAGAACATGGAGGCGAGCCGCGCGACTTGGCTTACGAATACGTAGATGGAAGCGAACACGTTATATATTACAGCAAGGCGCATGACATCTGCCAGCATTGCAACACGGAATTAGGCGAGGACTTCTTCGAGGAGATGGGGGGCCCCGGCAAAGGCGCGACCTACAACAGCATAGCGACGCATATAGCTTTTGGCGAATTGTTGTCACGCGTCGAAAGTGAACTTAACAAGCTGAACGTGGAAGGGTAGGACAATGAAAAACAACAAATACGAAAACGCGACACTGGAAGACTTAAAACCAAGCTACCGTGCTTGGCACGTAACCGCAGAACATAAGGGCTTTCGATATCTCATAACCCATGCGACGAACTTATACGCGGCGGAACACATCGCGCTCGATTATGTCGCCACCTATCCTGCCGCAAGGTTCTACACTGGCGATATTTATGGTTCCCAGCGCATCCACGGTAATGCGAAGACATTGCGTATCGATTACGCGGAGGCAGTCTGATGCGATACTATCTTGAGGTTGTCGCTGGCACGATAATCTTCGGCATTGCGCTCGCAGTCATCTACCTGATTTTCGTCGCAATGGGCGCGTGATTTCAAAAGGTGTCGCGGTAACGCGCGGCCCCTCTTGAGACCAAGCGAAATGTTAACACAAAAAAGGATTGAGAATATGCACGCGGAGAAAACTACGATAGTTATGGAGACAGCCTACGAGGGCACGGTATCAGGCGAACCTATAAAAAACGTTGAGGTCGCCCGGATCGTGATCGACTTCACGGTTACGATAAAAGAGGTAGAGGATATTGTGGACACGCTAGGAAGCGCATTCATGGACCCAGCGCGGTTCGTCGTCCACCTCAACACAACAAATATCTGAGGGGTAAACCAAGCGGAAACCCGACACATAAAACAGAGGACACCAAAACAATGCGACCAAAACAGCAAAAGTGGAATGCCAAGCTCAACGCGATACTCGTGGAAGCGCGCCCGGAACTATCTGGTCGCGTCGATTGGGACACCGCCGCGCACCTGTTTCACACTGGGCGCGCACCAAGCGAAGCGGCGGAAATAATGTTGAGCGTCG